>ENA-UOWO01000909-UOWO01000909.1-activated-sludge-metagenome-genome-assembly--contig:-NODE-909-length-41073-cov-21.693598_pt1 | contig 41073 bp, 29 predicted proteins | sample MGYA00238148_ERZ761564 | MGnify/ENA primary metagenome ERZ761564 (study PRJEB28885, sample SAMN05720194) | activated sludge metagenome | isolation source: Anaerobic digester | place: USA... | reverse complement strand
AAAATGGGAAATTACCCGAAAGCACTGGTTCGGATTGATAAGTGGGCGCAGTGAATATCGAGTTATGAGTTATGAGGGATGAGTTATGAGTTATTGGTGGTCATCTTCGGCTTGTGAAATGAAAATACCAAGAGTTACCACCAATAATTCATAACTCATCCCTCATAACTCATAACTTTCCAGTCAACTTCTCAAGCAGCGCCTGCATCCTATGCCGTTCTTCCCTTTTTAAAATGACGGTCGGCGGCGCGGCGCGTTCGGCGCAGGAAAGCAGGTTGCAACGCTGGCAGGTAACATTCACGGTAATATGGGGAATGGCGGGATCGTCCCAGAACTGAATGGTGCGTTTGGCATGGGCGTCGAGCAATACGCCGAGTGTGACACTCACGTTGCGGCCTACCGACGGGTAACCGGGTTTGGCGACTGCAATACACAGGTATTCTTCACCCGTGTCCAAAAAAGAAGCCCGCTGCACGCCGGTCATCATCAATCCTGAATCGTCCGATTGTTGCTGGCGTTCCTGCAACTGCTGCAACATGGTAAGCGACAGCCAGCGGCGGCAATAATGCTCGTTCAATCCCGACGCATGCGGCTGGTGGCGCCGGTTGAGGTGCAGTTCCTTGTCCATATCGAATCCGTTCCGGTCCAGGTCGTGGATAAAACGCAGGAAAAATACCTTGTCGAGCCGGAAATCTTTCGTCAGCAGATTAAAACGCTGGAACAGTACTTCCGGACTGGCCTTGTACTTGGCCATGAGTTGAAGCAGGGTCTGGCTGTTCCATTTTGTCTGTTTGAAAAACGAATCAATATCCCGTACAAACGCCTGCCTGTTGATAAGAATAGCCACGGCAAAATAAGCGGCCTTGTAGTTGTTGAGCGTTTCTTCAAATGATTTGACGCGCAGAAAACTGGACGTGAGCGGCCGGTCCTTCAGTTCCAGCACATTGAAACCCAGTTCTTTAGCCAGTTGAAAGGCCCTTTGCGATTCATTGAGCCTGCTGTTCAGCAGCAGCAGTTTTTTGTGCGGGTTATAAATCGAGCGCAGGCTTTGCAGTTCGGGATGTTTGGCAATTTTTTGCCCGTCGATACTGTAATGATATTGTGTTTCAAGCAATTGCGCCAGCAAGTCGGACGGCACGCCTCCATCTTCCGGGAGGTGGTACTTTTGAACGAATGCGTCGGCAGCATCCTCTATTTCCTGGAAATAGTTGTTGCGCAGTTCCTGATAGGCGCGCAGGGCGGCGAAGAAAAAATTCTCGTCGCGCAGGGAATAGTTCCGCGCGATTTCAAGCAGCGCGGAGATAAAGGCATTCACCCGGTCGGGCGCGCGGGCAATGATTTCCACCACCTGCTGTAGTTCGATACCGAATAAATCCAGAGGAAGTTCGTTCAGGAAATTGCTTTGCAGCAGGTCGCCCAGCGGGGCAAACTGCTTGGTAAGTTCCGGCGAACGAAGAAAATCCGGCGCCACGCCCAGCGCCTCAGCCAGCCGCTCCTGATTGGCCGGTTGCGGGTATTTCTTTCCTTTTTCTATTTCATTGAGATAGGAAATGGAAATACCGGTGTGTTTGCTCAGTTCTTCAAAATTCCAGCCCTTCTCCTGGCGAAACTGGCGGACTTTCAAACCAAAAATTATGCGCTGGTGTTGTGTGGTCGACATAGCACCGCAAATGTAAGAAGCAGATCGGCTGAAAGGAATAGTTCGGCAGATTGCTTTTTGAAATTCTATTCAAAACACATTTTTCACCGTAATTTTGCGCGCCGTAGCGGCTGAAGGCTGCCACACCCTCACAACATTGTAGCAAAAATGGTTTATATCACACGCATAGAGCGCTTCAACGCGGCCCACAAACTTTGGGTGGAAGATTGGTCGGAAGAAAAAAACGTGGCTGTATTTGGCAAATGTTCCAATAAAAACTGGCACGGCCACAACTACCACCTGCACGTGACGGTAAAAGGTCGCCCCGATCCGGTGACCGGTTTTATTATCGACGTCAAATTGCTCAGCAAGATTATTCACTCGGAAGTGACCGATCACCTCGATCACAGCAACCTGAATCTGGATGTGGAATTCATCCCGAAAGGCATGCAACCAACCACGGAGAATCTTGTTATCCTCATCTGGCAGCGCCTGGCGGCGGCTTTGCAGGCCCATCCTTGTCAGTTGCATGCCATCAAACTTTGGGAAACGGAAACCATTTACGCCGAATATTACGGCGAATAGAGGGCCGGTTTCCGTTATCAGGAGCATGGATTTTCCATTCGGCTCCTCAAAACCGACCTAATGGCTTACAAAAAAACCGATCATTACAACGAGGAATTGACCGCGCGGCTCAAAGCCGGCTACCACGATATGCTTGCCGGGTTGGGTGAAGACATTTCGCGCGACGGCTTGCTCAAAACCCCGGAACGCGCCGCCAAAGCCATGCAATTCCTGACGCAGGGTTATGAAATGGATGCCGGCGCCATTCTCCGGTCGGCTATGTTCAAGGAAGATTACAGTGAAATGGTGATTGTGAAAGACATCGAGGTGTATTCTCTTTGCGAACACCACATGCTGCCTTTTTTTGGGAAAGCCCACGTAGCGTATATTCCGAACGGTTATATCGTAGGTTTGAGCAAGATTCCGCGTATTGTGGACGTGTACGCCCGCCGGCTACAGGTACAGGAGCGCCTCACCATCGAAGTGCGCGATATTATTCAGGATACGCTCCAGCCGCTCGGTGTGGCTGTCGTGATCGAAGCACGGCACATGTGTATGATGATGCGCGGCGTACAAAAGCAAAATTCGGTTACGACTACCTCGGCTTTTACCGGCGAATTCAGAAATGCCGAAACGCGTGGCGAATTTCTGCGGCTGATCGGCTCCAGGCTGCATTGACTGTGGATAGATGGGGAACGCTGATTTGCGGATTAAAACCGATTTTTTGTGGCCTGTCGGCCACTAAAAATCCTTATTATTCCGCTTAATCCGCAAAATTCGCGTCCCCATTCATCTCACCCAAAAATAAAAACCACCAGTACGGCGTTTTGCCGGCCGGTGGTTTTATCGTTAATTCGCCACTCCTTACATTTCGTTTTCACCACATACCATGAGAAATTTCCGCTTTTCCGGCCCCCTTGTTTTCATTCTTTTTATCTGTCTATCAAAAAGTTACGCGCAGGATTTTTACGGCGCCGGCATACAGGATATTCGTATCGACCTGCCTTACCGAAACTGGGACGTAAAACTCGACTCCCTCAAAAAAGCCAACCCGGACGCGCGGCTCCCGGCTTCCATCACCATCAACGGTACGAAATACGACAGTGTCGGTGTGCGATACAAAGGCAATAGTTCCTATTTCCGTTCGCGCAATGAAACGGCCAAAAAACTTCCTGTCAACGTCAAACTGGACTTTAAAAACAAGACCCAGAAGATCAAGAATGGTTATACGACGGTTAAACTTTCCAATGCATTTCTGGATCCGTCTTTCATTCGCGATCCGTTATCCTATGAAACAATCCGGAAATACATGCCGGCGCCCACGTGCAACTTCTCGAAATTGTACATGAACGGCAAATACTACGGACTCTACATCAACACGGAATCCATCGATCAGACTTTCATCAAAAAGCACTTCGGCACCAACAACGGCCACCTGGTGAAATGCGATCCCGACAACTGGCAGCGCGTACGCAGCCAGAGCGGTTGCCCCAAAGGGGAGAACGCTTCGCTGGCGTATCTGAACGACAGTCCTGGTTGTTACGATGCATTTTATGAAGTGGAGGACCCGGCAGCCTGGAAAGTACTGCTGAACCTGATCAAGGTGCTGAATAAAACGCCCGACAAAATTGAAACCGTACTCGATGTAGATCAGACGCTCTGGATGCTCGCACTCAACAACGCCATGGTCAACCTCGATAGTTACAACGGTTCGCTGTCGCACAACTATTACCTGTGGTTCGACTCTCTCAACGTGGCGCATCCGCTCATCTGGGACCTCAATATGTCGTTCGGCGGCTGGCGCAGAAACTTCAGTTTTGTTGAAATGAAAGATGATGAACTGATTCAGTATCAGCCGCTTGCAGAAATTGACAACGCCAAAAGGCCGCTCATTTCCAAACTGCTGAAAAACCCCTTGTACCGGAAAATATACCTGGCGCACCTCGGCACCATCGTCAATGAACAACTCGTCACCGGCGCACTCGTCAGCCGCGCACAGGCAATGATAAAAGAAATTGATCCTGCCGTCAAACAGGACACCCTTAAACTGTATTCCTATGCCGATTTTCAGCAATCGCTCGACAAAACCATGAAAGATGGTCCCGACAACGTAATAGGCCTGCGGCAGTTGATGGACAAACGCACACAATACCTGCAGAAACACCCGCTGCTCAACAAGGCCAAGCCTGTTATTGCAGATGCGCATCACCAGAAAACCGGCGAACAGGTTGTTTTCACAGCCAAAATAACCAATGCAAAAGCATCTTACCTGTACTACCGGAATACCAAAGCGTTGGCATTCAAAAAAATGACCATGACGGACGACGGCGCTAACGGCGACGTCAAGGCGGGCGACGGCATTTACACTGCAACCGCCAAAGCCGCCGATGCTACCCAGTATTACTTCGTGGCGGAAAGCGAAGAGGCTGCCCTCACCCTTCCGGAGCGGGCTTCCTACGAATTCCTGGAAGTGAAATGATCCGGCACAACGTCGTCGGGTATATTCTTCTGGTCTTTTTCCTGTTGTGCGCTACCGGGTTTATATGGTGGGTACAGGAGGATCCATTTTTTTGGGATACGATTCAACTCGGTTCCAAACATGCGCATTTCTTTTATGAAAACGGGCGCCATTGGGAGGCATTGCCGCCGGAAATAGATTCCGGTCACCCGCCGCTACTGGGATTGTACCTGGCTAATTTATGGGCTGTATTCGGGAAAAGGCTGGAAGTAGGCCACTGGAGTATGCTGCCTTTTCTTTGGGCAATCATCATATTCCTTTACAGGCTGGGCAAAAAACTGGGTGGCGCTACCTGGGCTTACTGGCTTTTACCACTCGTTTTGCTCGACCCGGTATTGCTGGGGCAAAGTTCCCTGGTTGGTCCGGACCTGATCCTCGCTGCTTTTTTCCTGTGCAGCCTCGATGCCATCGTGGGGCGAAACAGCATGCTGCTGGCAGTGGGAATTGCGGGGCTTTGCACCGTCAGCATGCGTGGCATGATGTGTTCGGCAGCACTTTTTACAGGGCTGCTATGGTTTGACCGGAAATACGTGTTTACAAAAGGATGGATCTCCTTTTTACCCGGAGTGGCACTGGCAGGCGCCTTTCTGTTTTGGCACTATCGGGCTACGGGATGGATCGGTTATCATGCCGGTTCCCCCTGGGCGCCGGCCTTCAGACCCGCAGGCATCCAGGAAATAGTGCGGAATGCCGGCATTCTAGCCTGGCGATGGCTGGATTTTGGCAGGTTTGCCGAATGGATTTGTTTGGGCTTTTTACTTTGGCAGCTGCGTAAAAAGCGGACAGGCGATTGGAATGTGCCCGTAGAGCGGCAATGGCAGATTTTGTTCGTATGCCTGTTCGTATTGCTCAGTTATTCGGCTTTGCGGTACAACAACCTTTCCGCGCACCGGTATTTCCTGCCTTTGTTTCTGGCCTTTCATTTGATTGTATTTCAATGGATTGTACATATGCCGCAACTTCGTGCCATCACAAAAAAGACAATATTGGGTATAATTTCCCTCACCTTTGCCGTCAGTAACTTTCAGGTTTACCCGCACGGTATATCGATGGACTGGGACAGCACCCTGGCACATTTGCCTTACCATGAGATGCGGGGCGAGGGTATTGCTTTTTTAAAACAACACCGGATTCCATTTCAGGAAATTGGGTCTGCATTTCCCAATATTAATACGGATGAGAATGTGTCTTTAAATGGCGATTTCACATCATTCGTGCCCATAGACACCCTCAGAAACAACTATATTTTCATTTCAAACGTCTTTAATGATGTGTCGAAAGAAGACCGCAAAGCGTTACAGACCACTTGGGACCTGGTGTGGCAGCGTCAGCGTGGGCAGGTGTGGGGAGAAATTTACAAAAAAAGAATACTTCCTGAATGAAACCGTGTGCATTTGTAGATTACAATGCATCTTTGTTCATATTAGTCTGAGTCCGTTTCCAAAAAATCTATTGTATTAAACGCTAATCATTTCTTAAAATTCGGGCAACGGTGCAGTTGTTCGCCTCTTCTTTCGTTTCCTGCGTGGAAACACATAAATTGCCGCGTCAAATCTTCAACATATTAGCCATACTATGCATTCTGTAAACCTTCGTCAGTGCCTCATCATACCGTGTCTTTTATGTTTTTTTGCTTTTTCTTCGTCCGCACAGGATTGTACCAGTGTCATCAAGGAAAATAAAAAAATCAGTGGTATTCAGATCGCCAACAGCACGCCGCTCACTGTAGTTGTAAGAGGTGGATACAACTATTCCATTGAATTTTTCACGAATGAGAAAGGGATATTTGCCCGTATGACTTCTGTTGGAGGTATCGAGTTCAACCAGGATGACCAGGTGGTGTTCATCGATGCTGGCGGAAAAGAACAGGCCTACAAGTTTATCGGCATGGACGAATTGATGACAGGCGCTGTGCCTACACACCGCAACAACCTGCGCCTCGATCTGGATGCCATGCAATGGCTTGCAAATTCCAGTCTCACGGGTATCAATTTTATCAATTTTGTAGACCGCCAGAAATATAAATTTACCATAAACGCAGAACGGCAAAGTGAACTCAAAAACCTCATCACTTGCTTCAATTCCATTCTGGAACGCGATGCAGTGGTAGATACGCCCGGCGCCGCAGTGGCCAAACCCGAGCCGGTGGTGGTTACGCCCGCTAATGGAAAACCCGGCGCTGCCGGCACCAAACCCGGCACAAAACCCGCAGCAGGATCGGCAGGCAGCACCAAGCCCAGCGCCACCAATACCGACAATGAAGTAGTTGCACTCCGGACGGAACTGGAAAAAACCAAGGAACGCCTTCGTGCCGAGATCAAAGCGGAAAAGGACAGGGCGGATGGCATTAAAGCACAACTACAGCAGGACGTGGCGGCAGCCCGTGAAGCGGCCAACCAGAAAAAACTGGAATATTCCAACGAAGTACTCGAAGCGCGCAAAGCGAGTCTTGCCGAGATCGAAAAGGCCAAGGCGGAAACCAAGGAATACATCACGATCAGCCGCAACAAAGCCGATTCTGCCGTCACAAAAATCAACCTGAACGTAGAGGAAGCACGCCGGCAGGCCGGCGAGGAAATACAGCGCGCCCGCGTTACTTCCGCAGAAGAAGTGCAGCGTACCCGCGAAAACGCTGCCAAAGAAGTAGCCGCCGCAAAAGAAAAACTGGATCAGGCCAAACTGCAATACGGCGATGAAATCGCTTCTGCCCGCAGCAATGCCGACGACGAACTCAAGCGCATTCGCGAGGAAAACACCCGAATGGTGGCCGATGCCCGCGAAAAAGCCATGAGCGAGCAAAATAAAACCACGGAAGACGTGGTGACAACCAAAAAATCCGCTTCCGAACAAATCCTGAAAATCCGCGAGGAATCGGCCAACGAAATTGCGCAGACCCGGGAGAATGCGGTGCTGGAAAAACAAAAACTGGCTACCGAACTGGCAGAAAGCCGCCGGAAAGTTGCCGAGGAAAAGGCCCTGCTGCAACAAAACAGTGCGAATGAAATTTCCGAAATCAAGGAAAACGTAGCCAAACAAAAAGAACTTTCCGCCACGGAAGTCGCGGAATCCAAAAAACGGGCTTCAGAGGAAATCACCCGCATTCGCAGCGAAGTAGCCAATCAGCAGAAACAGGCAGATACCGACAAGGCAGCCATTGTACAGCAGGTTGTCGACAGTAAACAAAAAGCAGCGCAAACTGTACAGCAGGTGCAGGAAGAGGCCAATAAGGCCATTGCCGATTCGCAGTTGCGTTCCAAAGCCCAACGCGACAGTATTGCTACGGAAGTGGCGGCTTCGCGCAAAAAAGCGGAAGAAGAAATTGTCCGTATCCAGCAGGATCTGGCTAAATCCATCGCAGCCGCCAAGGAACAGGAAGATAAAATCAAACAACAAAGTGCAGCGGAAGTAGCGAAAGCCCGCGAACGCAGCCAGCAGGAGGTCGCCAAATCTCAGGAAGAAGCCCGTAACAAAGTACAGGAGGCCAACCAGAAGGCCGACCAGGCGCAAAAAACGTATGCCGGTGAAGTGGCAAATTCCAAACAGAACTCCGACGAAAAGATCAAGCAAATACAGGCTGAAGCGGCAGCAACGATTGCGGACGCCAAGAAAAAACAACAGGAAACAGCCACCGTTTCAGCCACCGAAGTAGCAGCATCGCGCGAAAGGGCAGCCGCCGAAATCGCCGCCGCCAAGGAAAAAACCGCCAATGAAGTTGCCGCAGCACGCGAAGCAGCCGTACGCGCGCAGCAGGAAAGTGCCAACAGTGTTGCCGAGGCCAAACGCCAGAGCTCCCAGGCGCTGCTTGCCATCAAAACAGCGGAGGCCGACAGTATCCGTATGGCACGGGAAAACTCTTCGAAAGAACGCCAGCGCCTAGCCAACGACGTAGCCGAAGCCCGCCAGAAAGCCGCCTCCGAGATAGCCACCGCTAACCAGCAGGGCGCCAACGAGGTGAAAACGGCCCGCGAAAATGCCGCCCGTGAAAAACAACTCAGTGCCGAGGCCATCGGTAAAGCCCGTGAGGAAGCCGCCAACCTGGTCGCAACTGCCCGCGAAAACTCGGCCAAGGAAGTAGCCTCTGCCAAGCAGCAGGCTCTCGAAGCCATCGCACTTGCTAAAAAAGAATCGGACGATAAGAAAGCGGGGTTTGCCAAAGAGGTGATCGATGCGCAGGAGCGCTCCAAACAGGAAGTAACCTCCGCCCGCGAAAACGCCGCCAAGGAAGTAGCCACTGCCCGCAAAGACGCTTCCGACAAAAAAAATCAGTACGCGCTCGAAACAGCGGATGCACGAAAAAAATCAACGGATGAAATCGGCGCCGCACAGAAAGAATCGGCCGAAGCGGTACAAAAAGCGCGGCAGGAATCAGCCGCCGCTATCGCGCTGGCCCGCGATAACGAAGCAAAATCCATCGCCGATCTGAAGGCTCAAAGTGCGGAAGAAATGAACCGGATCAAAACGGATACCGCTCAACGTATTGCCGCAGAAACCCAGAAACTAACCCAATTACAGGCAGAGGTGCAGAAAGCGGAAGCACAACTGAAACAGTTGAAGGAGGAAGCGGAGAAAGCGAAGAAGAAGGAGTGATGAAGAGAGTTATGAGTTATAAGTGATGAGTTATGAGTGTTTTGGTGGAATATCTTGGCTTTGTGAATGATTATGCTAAACTATTGTACCCAACACTCATAACTCATCACTTATAACTCATAACTCTCTTAAGTTTTTTTTAACACATCCAAATTTGGCAATATACCGCACCGGTACAGTTATTTGCAGCATGAAAATCAATTACACAAATATCAACCCGGGTACATTTGGGAATTACACCCGCACCATGCGCCACATTACCGGAAACCGTAACACGGGCCGAATGAAGGGTTATATGTGTAACACAGCGGATTAATTCTTTCCAGAAAATCCAGTTTTACAAAAAAGACCTTCCGGCGTCGTGCCGGAAGGTCTTTTTTATTTTAAATTTCTCCAGTCTTATGCAACCACAACTGCTCCATATATCTGCTACGTTACCGCTGGAAAGAGGCGGACAACTTTCTAATGCCACGCTTGCCTATTACACCTATGGCCTGCCCGGAAACCCGGTGGTGTGGGTTTGCCATCCGTTTCATACCAGCGCAAACGCTGCTGACTGGTGGCCGGGGCTGTTCGGACAGCATGGTTATTTCAATCCCGATAAATATTTTATTGTTTGTGTCAATGTACCCGGCTCCTGTTTCGGCAGTACGGGACCACTTTCGGAAAATCCGGCCCAGGGTGGATCGGCATATTTCCATGAATTCCCCCTGCTGACAATCCGGGATCTTGCGCTGGCCAACGAGACGTTGCGCAGACATTTAAAAATCCAGAAAATTCATCTGCTGATCGGACCTGCGACAGGTGGACAGGTCGCGCTGGAATGGGCTATCGAAGCACCCGGCGCATTTGCACAATTAGTGCTCATTTCCACCAATGCCCGCCAGTCGCCCTGGGCAATTGCCATCAACGAATCCAGGAGAATGGCAATTGAGGCAGACATTACCTGGCGGAAAAATCACCCGCAGGCAGGAGAAGCAGGTTTGAGGGCTGCCGAGGCACTTGCCTTGTTGTATGCCGGTAGCAGCCAGGCGTACGGCGTTTTGCAGGATGCGCCGGACGCTATACCGGATGCCTTTCGAGCAGCCGCCTTCCAACAGGAACAAAGCCTGCAGCGCGTCCGGGATTTTAATGCTTTCTCCAGTTACCTGCTTTCCAAAGCGGCAGATACGCACGATGTGGGGCGCAACCGTGGCGGTATTGCTGCTGCGCTGGCCGAAGTGCAGGCAAAAACCATGGTGATCGGCATATCGTCCGATCAGTTGTTCCCGTGCGCAGAACAGCGTTTTTTAGCGGAAAAAATTCCCGGCGCCATTTACCGGGAGGTACATTCCGATGCGGGCCACGAGGGCTATCTGACAGAGTCATCGCGCCTGACGCACCTGCTGAAAATATTTCTGGAAGCCGAATCCGACAGTCTTTCGGCCGAGGCAACTAGTCATCGACGCCATCCAGCCGATCCCGGTTAAACAAGCGCCTTTTTCATTTTGAAATGCGGAATGCCGACCTCCTCAAAACGTTCCCCTTCCCGTACGTAGCCCAGGCGCTCGTAAAAAGGCACGGCCGTTTCGCGGGCATGCAAGGTCATGCCTTCGAATTGCAGGCGCTGCGCAAGTCGCTCCGATTCGGCTACCAAAAGTGTGCCAATGCCCTTCCCTTGCAGTGCAGTAGCAACCGCTACCTGCCGCATTTTTACGGTTTCTGTACCGGCAGGTGTGAGGTTCAGGTAAGCAAGCAACGCACCCGAATTGCCGTAAGCCGCCAGGTGAACCTGATCGTATTCCGAGGCGAGTTGTTCAGGGGAATAGTCGAGCCCGAGCGGTTTTCGCAGCACCTCATACCGCAAACCAACCGCCTCGTCATATTCCGGCGTACCGAATCCGATCTGGTAAATCTGTATATCCATAACCTCAAAAAATGATAAAAATAAGGATTCGAAAGAGCCGGTGTAGCAGCCGCAAAATTAAACCGCAAAATATTGGAAAAACCGTTGTCCGGCTTACCTTCGCTTGCCAACATCAAATTTTTTAACGAAAACCAATCAAAATGGAAGACCTGAATCAACCTCTTGATGCCGGCCTGGGTTCGGATGCCTCCGACGACGGCCTTAAAATAACGGACGAAATCCGCCGGTACTGGCTTGAAACGGCCAACTGGGCATTGTTTCTGGCAGTGCTCATGTTTATCGGCATCGGGCTTGTCCTGATCGGCATGTTCGTCGGCGGAATGATGAGCGTAGGCATGGCCGCCGGTGGCGGTATTGCCGTTATGATTATGTTTTTTCTGTACGCCTTGTTATTGTTCTTTCCTGCCTGGTATTACTACAAATTTTCGACGCTTACCAAACAGGCGGTTAACACGGGCGATAACAATGCATTGGAAGACGGGTTCGATTACCTGAAACGGTTTTACAGGTTTATCGGTATTCTGATCATCGTAGTGATCGCGCTGTATATTCTGTTTTTCATTTTCGGAATAGCCATGTTGAGCAATTTCCGCAACTGATCACCCATTTTTTCATTTGAATTCAAGCATTTATCATAATGGACTCTTTTAACAACACCAGCGACCTGCGCGTAACTTCCGGTATGGAAACCAACTGGCGCATTACGTCCAAATGGGCCATGTTTTTTGCCGTACTCGGCTTCATATTTGCAGGGTTTTACCTGCTTGGCGCTATCGCGATTATTCCGATGATACGCATGATGGCGTCTATGGGCGTGATGCCCGAACCGATGGCCAGTTTGATCGGTTCATTTTCCTGGGTTTTCGTCCTGATATATCTGATCGCCCTGGGAAGTCTGTTTTTCCTCTCGTATTTCCATTTAAAATTTTCCAACGGCATCAACCGCGCGATAAACTTTACCGACCAGAATGCATTTGTAGGCGCCTGGCGCAACTTACGCAACCATTACAGGTTATATGGCAGTATGGTCATTGTTTTTATCGTGCTTTACATCGTAATGGTTATTGCAGTATTCAGCATCGTAGGCAGTGCCGGCGGCAACCTCAATTATTAAAAACATACGTTGTACAGAGCCGCCTGTCTGGTATTCCTGGCAGGCGGCTCTTCATTTTCTAAACCTTACAAACATGAAACGAGTCATCGGTATCGGTGGGATTTTTCTGAAATGCAGCGACGTGGATCGCAGCCGCAACTGGTATGCCACCCATCTGGGCGTTTCTCTGGAGAGCTGGGGCGCCCAATTCAACTTTCAGGACGACCCGAACCCGGAAGCATATTCCGTGTTGAGTTTTTTCAAATCCGACAGCGAATATTTTCTGCCTTCCCGGTCTCCGTTCATGATCAACCTGCGGGTGCACGACCTCGATGCATTGATAGTGGAATTGAAAAAAGAAGGTGTCGAACTGGCAGGCGACCCCATCGCAGAGGAATTCGGCAAATTTGCCTGGGTGCTCGACCCCGATGGCAATAAAATTGAACTCTGGGAACAACCCCGCTAACACGGATTGCACGGATTAATAGCGCATCACACGGATTGGGACTCTATAAACGAAGGGTTTCAATTTTTTTCGAGTCCAAATCCGCGTGATCCGCTATTAATCCGCGAAATCCGCGTTGCTTTTTTGCCGTTTGGTAGCAATTCCGCATTCTTTCATCCAACTCTTTCCGTATACGGCCAGAATTGATGGACCTTGCCGCGCGTTTTTAAAACGCACAGGATTTTCAAAAAATTGCTAACCAAAACTTACAGGAACACGTATGCAACGAGTCCTAGCCTTTACCCTTTCTCTCTTATTTCTGGGAACGGTTTCCAACATATCCGCACAGGATTATCCCGTTTACGATCCCAATTCCATCGATGTCCCGTTTACAAAATTCACGTTGCCAAACGGACTTCGCCTGATCGTACATGAAGACCACAAAGCACCCATCGTAGCGGTAAACATCTGGTACCATGTGGGTTCTAAAAATGAAAAACCGGGCAAATCCGGTTTTGCCCACCTGTTCGAACACCTGATGTTCAACGGCTCCGAAAACTACAACACTGATTATTTCCAGGCGCTGGAAGCCATCGGTGCGACCGATTTGAACGGTACCACGAGCGAAGACCGCACCAATTATTTCCAGAACGTCCCGGTAGGCGCGCTCGATCAGGTGCTCTGGCTGGAAAGCGATCGCATGGGCCACCTGCTCGGCGCCATCGACCAGGCCAAACTAGACGAACAACGCGGCGTAGTTCAAAATGAAAAACGCCAGGGTGAAAACGAACCCTATGCACTGGGTTACGATATCATTCAAAAAGAGATGTTCCCGCCATACCACCCTTACGGACACACGGTGATCGGTGAAATGTCCGACCTGAACGCCGCTTCCCTGCAGGACGTTCAGGAGTGGTTCAAAGCCTATTACGGCGCAGCAAATGCCGTACTGGTAATTGCCGGCGACATTACACCGGAAGTGGCATATCAAAAGGCCCTGAATAATTTCGGCAACATTCCGGCCGGCCCCACGATTGCCCGCCCCAGCGTAAATATCCCGCGCCGTTTCGGCAACACTCGTGGCGAATACCAGGACCGGGTGCCACAATCGCAGATCATTATTACCTGGAACATTCCACAATGGGGCACACAGGAAATCGTGTGGCTCGACCTGCTCAGCGATGTGCTTTCTTCCGGCAAAAACAGCCGCCTGTACAAGAAACTGGTGTATGAAAAACAGATTTGCACCTCCATTTATGCAGGTATCAATCCCTCCGAAATCGCCGGCAATTTTGGTATTACCGCCAATGTAAAACCCGGCAAAACGGTGGAAGAAGTGGAGAACACCATCAATGAAGTGATGGACGAATTTCTGGCTTCCGGTCCCACGGAAGAAGAAGTTAAGCGTGTCAAAGCCGCATATTTTGCCAATACCCTCAAAGGGCTGGAACGCATCGGCGGTTTCGGTGGCAAAAGTGACCTGCTGGCGATGAACGAAGTATACGGTGGCAGTCCAGACTACTACAAAAAGTTGCTGCGCTGGTACAATGAAACCACTGCAAAAAACATCCATGAAGCCGGCAAAAAATGGCTGAGCGACGGCCGTTTTACACTTGTCTGCAATCCTTTTCCGGAATACACGGTGACCGGCTCGGAAGTCGATCGCTCGAAAGCGCCGGAGGTAGACAAAAAAGTGAACGCACAATTCCCTGATCTTCAGCGCGCTACACTTAAAAACGGCATGAAAGTCGTACTGGCCCGTCGCGCGGAGAGCCCCACCGTGGTGGCCAGCATGATGTTCGATGCGGGTTATTGTTCCGATAAATTCGGCGGTAAACTGGGCCTGGCTTCCATCGCCATGCGCATGCTCACGGAAGGCACCAAAACGCTGAATAGCCTGCAAATCAATGAAAAATTGCAATTGCTTGGCGCCAACTTGAATGCCAGCAGTGACCTCGACTATTCTTACGTCACGCTGAGCGCTTTGAAACAAAGCCTCGATCCGAGCCTCGACCTGATGGCCGACGTGGTTTTGCGCCCGTCTTTTCCTGAAACGGATTTCAAACGTTTGCAGGACCAGCAGGTGAATCAGATCGCCAATGAAAAGAAACAACCGCAAAGCATGGTCATGCGTGTGATGCCCGAACTGCTCTACGGGAAAGACCACCCATACGCAATGCCCATGAGCGGCAGCGGCGAAACGGATATTGTTAAAACGTTGACAGTCAGTGACGTACAAGGCTTTTACCAGCGCTGGCTGCGCCCCAACAACGCAACCATTGTAGTGAGCGGCGACATCAGTATGCCGGAGTTGGTAGAAAAACTGGAAAAACGTTTCGGTACCTGGTCAAAAGGAGAAGTTCCTAAAAAGTTAATCCCCGAAGTAAAAAACACCGACGCCTCCAATAAGATTTTCCTGATCGACCGTCCGGAAAGCGAACAAACCATGATCGTATCCGGCTACCTCACCAAGCCTTACGGCCAGATGGATGAAGCGGCCATCGAGCAAATGAACAATGTGCTGGGCGGCGACTTTACCAGCCGTATCAACCTGAATATCCGCGAAGACAAACACTGGTCTTACGGTGCAGGTTCGACAGTGCAGAATACCCGCGGACAGCGCCCTTACCTCGTGTATACCTCCGTGCAGACCGACAAAACGAAGGAAAGTGTTCAGGAAATTATCAAGGAAGTAAATTCCTTTGTCGGCGACAAACAGATGACACAAAAGGAATTTGACAAAACCAAGCAGAACACCGTACTCGGTATGGCAGGTATGTGGGAAACGAACGGCGCCGTCAACGCCAGCGTCCGCAGCATCATCAAATACGGTCTGAAAGACGATTACTGGAAAACCTACTCCGACCGCGTTCAGAAACTGGGTCTGCAGGATGTGCAGAATGTGGCCAAATCCATTGTTCAGCCGAATCAACTGGGCTGGTTTATGTCGGCCGATGCCGAAAAAACCCTTCCGGGCCTTCAACAACTCGGCATGGAAGTAATTCAGATCAATGCTGACGGTAAAGTGGTTAGCAAAAAGGTCAAGCCATAAATAAGTGCGAAGTCTTCAGTGCGAAGTGCGAAGTCTATGGCATTCGAGTGAATGTGGACTTCGTACTTCGCACTCTCGACTTCGCACTGTTATATTTGCCCCGTACCAATCAGCATTTATTCGATGAATGAAAACAACAATTCCGGCCGTATTTTAAATGCAGCCGTGATCGTGGCGGCACTCGGTTATTTCGTAGATATATACGACCTCCTGCTATTCGGTTTTGTAAGGGTAAAAAGCCTTACTGCGCTCGGTTATTCGGGCCAGGACCTGACCGACAAAGGCCTTTCCCTTCAAAACTGGCAAATGTTCGGCATGTTGATCGGCGGTATCCTCTGGGGCGTACTGGGCGACAAAAAAGGCCGGGTGCGTGTCCTGTATTTCTCTATTGCCCTGTATTCGCTGGCCAATATCATGAACGGTTTCGCGACCGGCTATGCCGACTACGCATTTTACCGGTTCATAGCAGGAATCGGGCTTGCCGGCGAACTCGGGGCCGGCATTACCCTCGTTGCGGAAGTTCTGCCTAAACACAAACGAGGCATCGGCACCATGATGGTAGCCACCATTGGACTGTCGGGCGCCCTGCTCGCCTGGGCTATCGACAAAATGTTCGACTGGCGCAGTTGTTTTTTCATCGGCGGCGCATTAGGCATCCTGCTCCTGTTGATCCGTATCAGCGTTTCGGAATCGGGCATTTTCAAAAACGTGCAGGAACAAACCCATATTAGCCGGGGCAATTTTTTCGCCCTTTTCACCAGTTGGAGCCGTTTTTCGCGATTTATGCGCTGCATATTCATTGGCACCTCAACCTGGTTTGTCGTAGGTGTTCTGGTGTTTTTTTCCCCGGAATTCGGAAAGGCCAAAGGTCTGGAAGGTATTGTAGCGGGCAACGCCATCGCGATCTGCTACATAGGACTGATCGTCGGCGACCTGGCATCCGGGCTGCTGAGCCAGTACCTGCAAAGCCGGGTAAAAGTAATGGCGCTATTTCTTGCACTCGACGTCGTCGCGGTGCTGGCGTATCTCACCCTTCCCTTCACCAGTCCTGCCATGTTTTACCTAAGCCATTTCGTGCTTGGTGTTTCCGTCGGCTTCTGGGTGATATTTGTTACCATTGGGGCAGAACAATTTGGTACCAACCTGCGTTCCACCGTTGCAACCTCGGTACCGAATTTTGCCCGGGGTATGCAGGTTCCGATCAACGAATCATTTAAGTACCTGAAAAGCGCGGCCGTTACCGGAAGCGTGATTTCTGCAGGATACATTGTCGGCGCCGTTTGTCTGGGCATCGCTTTTCTGGCACTGTACGGCATGAAAGAAACTTTTCATCAGGATCTGGATTATGTAGAGGAAATTTGAGTCTATGGGAGTTTATGAAAGAGTTTATTGGTTTATGGGTTTATAGGTTTATGGCCGCTCGAATGTGGAACATCTCCACTTGTCGAGCGGCCATAAACCTATAAACCAATAAACTATTAACTCTTTCATAAACCCACAAACATTACTTCACCAACATTCATTATCAATCAAATGGCAAATTTTAAACGCACCGCTTCCGCAGTTTGGCAAGGCACCGGCGCCGAAGGCACCGGATCGCTGAACGGCCCATCCGGCGTATTGCAGGATACACCTTACTCCGCCCAGAAACGTTTTCAGAATGAAGACGGGAAGGCAGGCACCAACCCTGAAGAACTGATCGCTGCAGCACATGCAGGCTGTTATCTGATGGCGCTGAGTTTCCGCCTGAGTGGCGCCGGTTTTCCCCCGACAGAACTTCGCTGCTCGGCTACTATTGAAATGGACAACAGCGGCGGCGGCTGGGCATTCCAGAAAATTACGCTGAACCTGGACGCCATAATCCCGGGCATCGACGATGCGCAGTTCCAGGAGCACGCCAAAGCGGCGAAAGAAGGTTGCCCCGTTAGCAAGGCGCTTTCCGCAGTTCCGATCGAACTGGAAGCGAAACTGGGCTGATTTTTACCGAAATACCGGATATCCAGGATAAAGAGGTCGTTACACATGCGTGTGACGACCTCTTTTCTTGTGTTACAGGGATCAGAAGGGCCCTTATCCCGACGGCTTGAAAGCCGTACTACCGTTAATACGCAAGCAACTTCCCGATGGCTGCCGCCACTTTTTCAATAGAAGGAATCATCGTTTGCTCCAGTACGGTATTAAGCGGCACGGCAGGCATATTTTCCGCACCAATGGTGCGAACAGGCGCATCCAGCGCTTCAAAACAGTTTTCCTGAATACGGGCTGCGAGCGTTTGTGCAAAGGAATTGTTCACTTGTTCTTCCGTCACCACCAGTACCCTGCCGTGGCGTCGCGCCAGTTCGTACATAGCCTGCTCATCGAGCGGATGCAGGGTGCGCAGGTCCAGTATCTCCACCTGGCCCGGATAGGAATCCGCTGCATTCAATGCCCAGTGTACACCCATTCCGTAAGTGACGACGCCCAGTGTGGCGCCTTTTGCAGTTTGGCCAGGCGAGGCTTCGAGCGCAGTACGCGCTTTACCGAACGGCAGTACGTATTCTTCGTCGGGTTCGACACACCTGGCGGCTTCCGTGCCCGGCACTTTCGACCAGTACAGACCTTTATGTTCAAAGATAACAACCGGATTCGGGTCGTAATAAGCGGATTTCAGCAGCCCTTTTAAATCGGCGCCATTGCTGGGATAGGCAATTTTGACGCCACGTATATTGGCAACAACCGTTTCGACGCTGCTGCTATGGTATGGCCCACCGCTGCCGTATGCACCGATTGGAACGCGGATGATACAACTTACAGGCCATTTCCCGTTGGTGAGGTAGCAACTGCGCGCCACCTCGGTAAACAACTGATTGAGCCCCGGCCAAATGTAATCGGCAAATTGTACTTCCACGATCGGCTTCAAACCGACTGCGCTCATACCAACCGTGCTACCGATGATAAACGCCTCCTGAATGGGCGTATTGAATACGCGGTGATCGCCGAATTTTACCGCCAGCGTGGCCGCTTCGCGAAACACGCCGCCCAGGCGACTGCCCACATCCTGCCCGTACAGCAGGCATTCCGGATGCTTGCGCATCAATTCCTCGATCGCAAAAAGCGCACAATCCACCATCACTTTGGTTTCCCCGCCTTTCGGGCTACGTTCGCCGCGTTCTTCGGTGATGGGGGTAGGCGCAAAATCACCGGTGAACAAATCTTCCGGACGCGGGTCTTCCGCATTTTTCGCCAGTTCAAAATCAGCCGCAACCAGTTCGACGGCTTCCTTTTCCATCGCCTTTAATGCCTTTTCGGAAAAACCGTTTTCCAGCATCATCTTGCGGAGTTTCGGGTACGGATCGCGGGCCTGGTGCTCGGGCAAATCATCGCGGTACCATTCTTTCCGAACTCCCGAAGTATGATGATTCAGCAATGGAACGCGGGCATGCAACAAAAAAGGGCGCCTTTCCCGGCGTATTTTCCCGAAAATATCCTGTACCGCCGTCCAGCATTCCGTGAAATTATTGCCTTCGATACTGACGGTCTCGAGCCCCGGGAAACCTTTGGCATATTCTGCGGCATTCGCTACACGTGTTTCCTGGGCATTGGCGGAAATATCCCAGCCATTATCCTGCACGAGGTATAGGATTGGCAGTTTTTTCAGGACAGCCATTTGAAACGCCTCCGCAATTTCACCTTCCGTAACGGCGGCATCGCCCAGCGAACAGACCACCAGCGGCATTTGCCGGTTTCGTTTGATCTGCTCCTGATACCAAAACCCCATCGCGGCGCCTGTAGCGGGGATTGTTTGCATACCCGTAGCGCTGCTCTGATGCGGAATTTTCGGAAAATCGGGTTCCCGCAGCGAAGGATGGCAGTAGTAAGACCGGCCACCTGAAAACGGATCGTCTCGTTTGGCCAACAGTTGCAGCATCAACTGGTAAGGCCGTAGTCCCATACCAAGCAACATACTGTCGTCGCGGTAATAAGGATAAGCATAGTCCTGGGGCAGCAACTGCATCCCGACGGCCAGTTGGATGGCCTCATGCCCGCGGGAGGTGGCATGTACGTATTTGCTGACGAATTTAAAATTGGCTTCATAGAGTTCCGTCATGGACTTGGCTGCGGCCATCAGCCGGAACGCTTTTTCCAGAACGGGTATCGGCACAAATGCCTGGTTTTCAATGGATTTATCTTTGTTTTTAATGGACTGGGCAGTCTGCATATCACGTGGTGGACTTTTTCAAGCCGCAAAGGTATCCGTTCAGCGAATCGTGTAGGCAAATAACTGGTTGTTATTTCCGACAATCAGTAAAGATTCTTTACTGCCTGGCCGCAGCGGACGCAGCACAAACGCGCTCGTTCCGGCCAGGGGGAAATCCGGGTGTACTTTCCCCATACCATTGACGAGAAATATCTGGTTTTTTTCGCGGTAAAGCAGGCCGATCCTTTGACCTGCCGCTTCAAAAATGGTATCCTGTGGTGCGGGCAATTGTAATGAAAACGCGTTTTGCAGGCCATTGCTCTTGTATGTATTGGCGCGGAGGCTGCTCCCTTGTAAAACAGCCAGGTCCGCCCGCTCATCGCCGTCTAACGGAGCCAGTAAACCAAGTGCGCGCTGGTTTCCTTTGCCTATTTGGGCGGATGACACAACGCCGGCGGGATTGCATACAAACACTTTGCCGGCAGTATTAAAGCATGCAATACGTGGAATTTTGTTGCCCGCATCTATCTGGGGAGGGCTTACAAAACTCCCGCTGAGTGCAACTGGCGGAAATCTTGACTGCCCGTTCCGGCCGAACACTTTTAATTGCGGAACGGAGTTGAGCGACACCAAAAAATCCAGGCCTTCATGCTGAAAATGGCGCAACGGATGGCTGATCTTTCCGGCGCCGGTATTCGGATTCCAGCCGGGAAGTGCGCTGCCGGTGTGGTCGAAACCGTATAAATTCCCGTTGGCACATGCCACGAAGTAATTGAATTTCAGGGTTTTGTCAAAATCTATGGCAATCATTCCATTGGTAGCCGGCGAGCGCAGTTCCAGCGGGAAACGGCCGATATCCTGCCCTTTCTCATCGATCAGCCAGATATGAGCGGCTGTATTGAATGCGAAATTGGGTGTCGTTTGTCCGGGATTTCCAACCGCCTGCACTTCCGATAGCAACCGGCTTTCCATTTGCCGTCGCCACAGCACTACCCCACCCGCATCGAGGCAGTATAACTGGTTGTTGTCATCCTGGACGAAAATGAAATCACCCGATCCGGTCGACACGAGGTTTGGAGCGGTATGGATGGGGCCGGCAAGCGGCGTTTTCCAAAGAATACCTGTCTGGGTGACCGGCGTTGTAGGGCTTTGTGTAGCAACCTGAAGGAATAATTTTCCGGATTCCGATGTGCGGAGAACGACGCCGCTAAAACCCGTTTCGGAGATTTTTCCGAGTAATCGGGTATTGTTATTATAAGTAAAATTGCTAAGAAAATTTTGGCTGAGTAAAGAAAAATATTGACCATTCATTATCAGTAGCCCATTATTTTCCTGCTGCGGCAACTGACTCCACATTTGTACACAGTCGGGATTACCTGCAAGTGTTTGACTTACAACGTATTTATCAATACAAACTTCGAGCGCGGAACGGTTTGGAGCGAACACGACGTAATCGTCCAGCATGGCACATACGGGGTTGCGGAAATTTTCTTTTCTGCGAATGAACGGGGCGAGTATGGAAGGACTCAAAAACTCCAGTATTTCGAATGTCTGGTAGGTATCCTGCCGGAGCGCGCCCTGTCTTTGTCCATATTCGCGCAGTCGCTGCATGGCAAGCGTACTGTCGGCCACCTGGAAAAATAGTAATTCATCCTCCCTGAAACCGGGCGAACGCGGTTCAGTCAGGACAAATGCGGCTCCCTTTCCCAGCCATGGAGCGATAAAAGTTTGAAAATCACCGGCAGACGGGTCATCCATGGCTCTGGTAAAGACGCTTTTTTTGTCGAAACCGATCCACGCCAACAAGGCCGTGTGATCGGGTGTAACGGCCAGCAGGTTGCCCGGAGGCGCCGTACCCAACGAAGACAACTGTTTCAAAAAACCTTTCGTTTCCGCCATCATACTGACATTCAGGCCGTCCCATGCGAAGCCCAGCCATTCGGTATTCTGGCTGAACATTTCGGGTAAATGGTCCAGTTCAGGATTTATTTTTCCTCTAATAGCCTGCGCCAGCGCTTCGGGTTGCAAAAACAGGCGAAAAGGGGCATCCGGCTTTAACTCATTGACATACTTCCGATTAGCCCACCAAGAGCTCCGCTCTTCGGTTTGTGCGATGGCTTCTTCTACCAGGTAGGAGAAGCGGGAAAACAGCAGCAGGTTATCCAACTGACAGATCACCATCCTGTCTTCCCGGGAAAACCAGACCGTATAAAGTGTGTGATCGTGAAACGTGGCCGGAAAGTATTTTTGCGTTATGGTATTCTGCGATAAAGCCCGATCCAGATCAAAAGGAGCGCCCGGCTCGGTCACAAAAAGTGCGTGCAGACTATCTGCGTCATTGAAGGAATAAGCCGCATACAATTTCCCCTTCTGGAGTGCCCACGCAAAACCGGCCTGGGTACCGAACAGGGATTCGAGCAATGCGATATCCTGCCGTCCTTTTTCAAAAATTTCGACTTGCAACAACCCTTTCCAGCCATTTCCTCCCTGCTGGGTGCGCAATTGTTCTTCCTGCTTCAGGCTGTTGAACTCCATTACGAGGGGAATGGACGACGGAATGGCGTGCCAGGGTCCTGATTTGGCAGATTGAATAAAATACAGCACCGCCAGGAGCAGCAAAACGGCTGCTGCGGAAAGAATAACAACAGGTCTTCGAGAAAAAAAATGGGCCATGTAAGAGATTTTGGTGGCGAAATAGCCGATTTTTCGGCACTTTTTCCAAAACACCCCTACCCTATTTTCACACAAGTCATTGACTGTCAATATCTTTTACCATGAATTTTAATGATAAAAAGTTTTTTAGGCTGGCTGCGATCCTCGGCGCGCTGACGGTAGCCATCGGTGCATTCGGCGCCCACGGTCTGAAACCGCTGCTGTCGGCATACCAACTGGAGATATTTGAAAAAGGCGTTCAGTATCAGTTTATTCACGTGCTGGCATTGCTCGCCACGGCCATTCAATTGCAAAACAGTCCGGATAACGTGTGGTTTCGCCGCGCCGCCTGGTTGTTCTTTGCGGGAATCATCGCTTTCTCCGGTTCACTGTACCTGCTTGCCTGCCGCGATATGATTGCGATACCCGTGGGCTGGGTCGGACCTGTCACGCCATTGGGAGGAGTTTGTTTTATTGCCGGATGGATGGCCTTGTTTGCCGGTGCGAAGCAGGAAGTTAATCACACGAAATCATGAGCAGTGTACGCCATTCATTTATTTCCGTGATTGCCGTATTGCAGTCGCAGCGTCAGATCAGAAGCCTGCAACCCTGGCTGACGGGGTTGTACGAAGAATTGTCTGCGCAATTCAGTGATTTCGAGTTTGTGCTGGTGAACAATCACTGTAATATTTCAGATATCGACGAAGTCATCCGGCCTTTGCCCGAAGACTTGCGCAAGAACATTTTTATGCTCAACCTGAGCACGCCGGTGAGTCGCGACAATGCCTTGCTGGCGGGCCTGGACCGTGCCAACGGCGATTACACGGTCATTTTCGATTTCGATTTCGCCGGCCAGCCGCAGGTGCTGACGCAGATGTGGGAACGCAGCCAGCAGGGATTCGACATCGTGTACCTGCGCGCCCGCGAGCGGCGGCTGCCATGGGCACAAAGGTTGCTGTATCGTATTTTTTACTTCATTCTGAAAAAATACTCGCAACTGCGCATCGATCCGTGGGCGCACCACACGCGGATGATCAGCCGCAGGGCGCTCAATTCGCTGTTGCGCTTGCGGGAAAACAGCCGGTATCTGAAGGCCAATTATGCTTTGGTGGGCTACCAGACTTCCTTTCTGCCAACGGAAGTGGCGCTGCACCCGGAAGAGGAAACTTCCTTCGGGGAGCAGTTCCGGACTGCGCTGGTGGCAGTTACTTCGTTCACCACTTTCCTGCGCTCGCTGCTGCTGTGGATCTTTCTTTTTTCCGTTCTGGTGGCTGGCGTAGCCGTTTTCAATGCGGTAAAAGTAAAAATCACCAACGTAGATATTTTTGGCGACCACGTGGAAACCCTGTCAGGCTGGGCATTTCTGGTTGTTTTGATTTCCGTGTTTTTCGCCATCACCTGCCTGAACCTGTACATCATGTCGATTTACCTGTCCAACATTTACAGTGAAATCAAAAACAGACCTTTGTACATCATTGAGTCGGTGAAACGTTATTAGGCTTCGGCAACGGGATCAGTTCAATATCAAACATCATTTTACACGCAAAGACAACAATAACGAACAGAATGCCAAAAATCACGACGTAAAGGATATACGAAATCAGTAAAACCAGGATGGCCTGAATACCGCCCCACAGGCTATTTTGCTTCCTGAAAAACTGCACGTAACCCCAGGCAAAGTATAAAAACCAGGATGAATACTGCACGATACCCAGGGGGGAAAACGAAATTGCGTCTACTTGAAAAAATTTGCCGATTGCCGTAAATGGTACGGAAATCAGCGTGCTTCCTGCCATGAGATAGCAATAGAAAATAAAATGTTCAGCATAATTGACGTCCGCTTTTCGGTTAAACCACCTGGATACAAGTGCCAGAAATGGAATCATCGTGATGTAAATCACACTAATATTTGAAAACACCCAGTCCGTGTATGCAGCCGACTGCTTTTGCCCGCTAAATGAAGACATCGCCGTTTCCATATTCTGTCTGGAAAAAAGGAGCAGCGAAGCCGCCACCACAATCAGGAGGTAATTGAGCGGTTTGGTGTAATTGACCCTGTGCCCGTCCAGGAACGAGCGTGCCATGTTGCCCGGGCCTTTCAGCAGATCGACGGTCGTATGCATCAAACCTTTGTCCCAAAAGGTGAATTTTTTAATCAGATCGGAAACCACCGTACGCAAGGTGATGCGTTTAATATTGGCTTTCTGGCCACACTCATAACAGTATTTGCCCTCAAAAATCGTATTACAGTTCCTACAATTGGTCATCGTTTCTTTCAATAGTTCAGCGCAAATAAATGAAACATCTATCTTTTCTCCTGCTCTTTCTTTTCTCCGCCAACAATGTGCTGCGTGCACAGGCCGATCTGGAAAAACAGATCCAGACGCAGATGATCCTGGCCGAAGACGGCGACGTAATTACACTGCCTGCCGGTAAAATCGAGTTGAACAGCACGCTTTCCCTGGACGGCAAAAACAATATTACGATTCGGGGCAGCGAACAGGAAAAGACTATTCTGTCGTTCAAAAAACAAACCCAGGGCGCAGAAGGCATGAAGATTACCAATGGCCAAAACATTGTCCTTGAACACTTTACGATTGAAGATTCCAAAGGTGATCTGATTAAAACCCAGACGGTAAACGGGCTGCAATTCCGCGATATCACCGCCCGCTGGACCGGCGAACCGCAGGCCTCCAACGGCTCTTACGCGCTGTATCCGGTACAATGCCGGAACGTCCTCATCGAACGCTGCACGGCCATCGGCGCCTCCGATGCCGGCATTTACGTAGGCCAGTCCGACAGCGTGTGGGTAACCCAGTGCGTCGCCAAAAACAACGTGGCCGGCATCGAAATCGAAAATACTACGAACGCCTGGGTCTGGAAAAACAAGTCGTTCGACAATACGGGCGGCATCCTGGTATTCGACCTGCCCGACCTGCTGAAAAAAGAGGGCGGACACGTCAAGGTGTACGACAATCTCATCGAGCACAACAACTACAAAAACTTCGCCCCAAAAGGCAATATCGTGGGCAAGGTGCCTCCGGGAACCGGCGTGATGATTCTGGCTACCAACGACGTGGAAGTTTACCGAAACAACATTACGGACAACAAAACCGCCTCCACAGCCATTGTCAGTTATTTTATCAGCGAAAATCCGATTAAGGACACCGTCTACAACCCCTACCCTTCCCGGATTTACATCCACGACAATACCTACTCCGAAGGCAAACGGATGCCCGACCGGAAAAACAAACTCGGCTTTATTTTCTGGTGGAAATTTGGCAAAAAAGTGCCGCACATCCTGTACGACGGCATTGAAAACCCCGAATGGAAAGACGCGAACGGGCAAATAAAACCGGGATACCGCATTTGTATCGGCGACAATAAAAACGGTACTTTCGCCAACATCCGGGCCGACAAACTGGGCTTGTTCAAAGGAAAAATCAGCAAAGACAAAACGCCTTATGAGTGTGCATATTAAATTATTCGGGCTGATAATTGCGGGGATTATCCTCCTGGCGTCTACTTCGGCGCCGGATGCCGCCGTCAAACAAAAACTCAGCGAATATGGCTTTTTCAGCGGCGATCCGAAGGCGCTGCAACCTGCCGATCAGGTCTTTGCCTACGAGGTAAATGCGCCGCTTTTCAGCGATTATGCCGAAAAAGCGCGCTTTATTTACCTGCCCGCCGGCACAAAAATGACTTACCGGGAAAACGGCGCGTTCGATTTTCCCGACGGCACTGCCATTATCAAAAATTTCTACTACTTCACCGACGCGGCGCACCCGGATCAGGGCAGAAGGATCATAGAAACCCGGCTGCTGCTGAAGGAACCTAAAGGATGGAAAGCGCTCGCTTATATCTGGAATGCGGAACAGACGGATGCATTGCTGGAAGTGGCAGGCGCCACGATGCCTGTTTCCTGGAACATGGCTTCCGGCAAAAAGCAGGACTTGCAATATGTCGTTCCGAACCTGAATCAATGCAAGGGGTGTCACTCCTACGATGGGCAGTTTACGCCGATCGGCGTTTCCGCTAAACAATTGAACATGAGCTTGCCTGAACAGGAAAACCAATTGCTTGCCCTTCAAAAACTGGGACGACTGGACCTGCCCGCTTCTTTTGATCCTCTTTCCGCCGGCCATCTGACGGATTACCGGAAACGGGAAAACAACCTGGAGCAATCGGCCCGCTCTTACCTCGATGCCAATTGCGCGCATTGCCACAACCCGCACGGACCAGCCAGCACCAGCGGTATGTTTCTCGAGGTGCAGGAAATCAACCCGGAACGTCTGGGCATCGGCAAACCGCCTGTAGCCGCAGGCCGGGGCAGCGGCAACTTGAAATACGGTATCGTACCGGGAAAACCTTCAGAAAGTATCCTGCTTTATCGTATGGAACACACCGATCCGGGTATTCGTATGCCCGAACTGGGCCGGCAAATGGTGCATGAGGAAGGTGTGGCGCTGATTAAATCCTGGATTAAAAACATGTAATGCAACACGGATCACGCGGATGGTAAGCGGATCTTCCCGGATTTCGTGATGCGGATATACGCGGAATAAAAAAAGCGGATCACACAGATTTGATAGAAAACAAGAGGAGCATCTGACAAAAAAATTGTCGAAAAGCCGCTCTACTTCCTATCAAATCCGCGTGATCCGCTTTTTTATTCCGCGAAATCCGCGTTACCTTATTTCTGAACTACAAACTTCTTCGTCAGCGTGCCTTCTTTCGTAGCGATACGGGCCAGGTAGGTACCGGATGCCAGTTGGGGCAGGTTGTACGTGATCGTTTCGTTGGTCAGGCCTTTTTTATCTTCGATTTTGATCGTACGGCCGCTCAGTTCAGCGATCGTAATGGTCACATCGGAAGCCGTTCCGAAGTTCAGGCCCAGGTTCAGCACGTCTTTTACAGGATTCGGGTAGACGTTCATGTACGAAGCAGGCAATGGCTTTTCATCCGTGGTGGTTACCAGATCGACGTACATACGCAGTACTGCGCAGCAGCCGCTGGAGAAACCGCCCAGGTACCATTGGTCGGAGAAAGACAGGGTATTGATACCACTTGGGCCGGCCGTTTCTACGTCCTGGTCAAACGCGTTGAAAGCCGTTGCGCTGCTGTCCGGATAGAATGCTGCAACCACATAGTTGGAACCGGCAGTGACCGGAACACCCGGCTCAGCGGAGTTCAGATCGAGCATTTCAATCTGCTGCAACTGATAATTGGCAGCATTTGCTGGCGCATCGTAACTGCCTGTGCCAAGCCATTCAAAACTAGGCGAAAGGAAGTCGGTTCCTTCGAACAGACTCCAGTCAGCGGCTACGTCGTCGTTCACACGGAACAGGAACATATCTGCATTGATGTTGGTAATGGGCGTCTCGCCGGTGTTTACGGCATGCGCAAACTCGGTTGTGTTTACCACATAGTTATCCAACGAACCACTGGACATGACATACAGGTTACCGATAGCCCAGCCAGCTTCTGGCAGTGTACCCGGGCGCAAACCGTTGGAAATCGTGTTATCGTCTTTTGCAAACAGGTTGTCCGTTACTTTAAATACGTCGCGGGTTTCGTGTTTGAAATCGATATCACCCAGCGGGTCGCTTTCAGTGGAGTAGTAAATGCGGTAGTCGCCCAAAGGCAGTTCCGGAGCATACAGTCCAGGAAGAACGAACAGGCTGTCCGCTACGTCACCTGTCAGTAAAGGGATCGTAAGGGAAGTCGAGAACAACTCTGCGCCGGCAGCAGTCAGCACCTTGGCTGTCAGTACCACGTTGGTCAGATCCGTTCCGCGTACGTTGGTCAGGTTGGCAGAGAAACCGAAGGTATCGGTAGCGATCTGCGAAACCGGCGTTTGTACGTTTTGTACAGGATAGAAATTGCTGGCCATGGTTACATTCGGCGGGTGAATGCAGATTTCCACCGGTTGGCCGCTGTTGATGGCGCCATCGATGAATTCCGCCATACCGCGGCTCAGGAAAAACACCGGAACCGTTACGGCTGCGTTCGTGCCCGTCATGGTCTGAACAGTGCAGCTGGTTTGGCCTGCGGTAGCGTAGTGATTGGCAACGAGTACCGCTACGGCGCCTGCGCGTTGTGCGTTGAACGCTTTGGAGGTAAAGTTACCGGCTGCGGCGTTCGGAGCAGCACAACCGCCCCGGCGAACCAGGCCGATTTTACCCGACAGGGAACCTACCGGGATAGAGTCGCATACGATAGAGTCCTGGCCGATCACGTCATGTGCCCAGGCAGCAGGCGCGCAAACGTCTACGCCGGGAAATCCGCCAAATGCAGCGGGTCCGAAGCCACAATCGCCTTCCACGAAATCAGTGGATACGCCACCGACGGTAACACGGATGGTTACACCGGAGTTAGTGGATTGAGCGAATGAATTTTGAGCGAAAACGACTTGAAGGAGGGCAAAAAGTAGGAGCCCACCCATAGAAAGTGGTGAAAATTTCTTCATACTATTTTGATCTGGTTAACTATTAAGAAATGATGATGCGGCAAATATAACGGTAAAATCTGCTCTTTCCTTATCACCTTAATTGACAAAAAAGGGCAGATGTTGAAAAAACATCTGCCCCGACGACAAAAAATCAATTATAACAACCTGATAATGAAGGCACTATTTCTGAACCACGAATTTTTTGGTAAGCGTTCCTTCCTTCGTAGCAATGCGCGCCAGATAGGTTCCCGAGGGTAATTGCGACAATTGGTAGGTTAAAATTTCGTTGGTCAATCCCGATTTATCCTCGATCCGGATCGTTCGGCCGCTCATTTCAGCAATAGTAACGGTCACGTCGGTAGGTTTGTCGAAGCCCAGCCCCAGGTTCAGCACGTCTTTTACAGGATTGGGGAAAATTTTCATGTAAGCATCCGGCAAAGGCTTTTCATCCGTCGTTACTACCAGGTCGATGAACATGCGCAAAACAGCGCCGCCGCCGCCGGAAAAACCACCCAGGTACCACTTATCGGAATAACTGAGGGTACCGATCCCCTGCGGACCTGCAACTTCTACATCTTCGTCAAAGCCGTTGAATCCCAGACGGCTGCTGTCGGAGTAAAAAATGGCCAACACATAATGGGAGCCGTTTTCCAGCGGAACACCCGGTTCGGCACTGTCCAGATCAAGCAGCGTGGAGGTTTGTATCTGGTAGGCTGTGGCGTTCGACGGAGCGACGTATGAGCCCGTTCCTTTCAATTCAAAACTCGGAGAGAAAAAATCGGCGTCTTCAAAATTGGCATAATCGGCCGCCACCTCGTCGGTTACACGGAAGAGGAATAGTTCTCCATTCATTTTATTGGCCGGAAAGGCTGCTACCCCGTTGTTCGAGGTTTGTACGCTGGTTACCTTGTAGTGGTCCTGCGTACCTTCTTTCATCACGTACAGATTGCCGACTCCCCATCCAGTGGCTGGGATCGGAGCAGGTTGAAGGCCGATGGTCGGTCCGTCATCTTTGGCAAAAAGATTTTCCGTTACATGGAAAAGATCCCGGGTGCTTTGTTTGTAATCCCCACCGCCCGGCAACGGATCGCTGTCCGTTGAATAAACAATCTGGTAGTCACCGACCGGCAATTCCGGCGGAAACACATCCGGCAGTACGAACAAACTATCCGAAACACTTCCGTCGAGCGTCGGGATATCGAGCGTAGTGGCGTACAATTCCACGCCCGCCGTGGTCTGTACGCTGGCTTTCAGTACTACATTTGTCAATGTGGTGCCTCGTGTATTGGTCAGGAATGCAAAAAAGCCGAACGTATCCACCCCGATCTGGGAAACCGGCGTCTGTATATTCTGCACGGGAAAAAACGTGCTGTCGATGTATACATTCGGCGGATGGATACAGATTTCCGTCAACTGTCCGCTGTTGATCGCCCCGTCGATAAAGTTGGCCAGGCTGCGGCTGATGAAAAAAACCGGCACCGTGACGGCCGGGTCCACACCTGTAACATTTTGAGTAAAACAGTCGTTTTGCGCCGCATTTGCCGAGTTATTGGCAATAAATACAGCCGTAGCGCCTGCTTTTTGCGCATTCAGGGCCTTGGCCACGAAGTTGCCGGCAGCCGTGTTCGGGGCAGCGCAGCCACCGCGGCGAACGAGCGCAATTTTGCCGGTCAGCGAGCCTACCGGAATGGAATCGCAAACCAGAGAATCCAGGCCGTTGCTATCATGCGCCCATGCCGGCGGTGCGCAGATATCCGTTGCCGGGAACCCGCCGAAGTTGGCCGTTCCGTATCCGCAGTTTCCTTCAAAAAAATCCGTAGGAACACCGCCTGCTGTGACGGTAAGGGTTACGCCGGAATTGTTCGAGCCGATCTGGGCGAAGGCATTCTGGACGAAAAAAACTTGGAAAAGGGCATACAGCAGCAGCCCCCCGGAGAGAGGTGATTTTTGTTTCATAGCTTAATTAACTGGTTAATGAATCACTGAATGTTCAATAGGTCAAATATATACGGCACTGAAAATCGTCTCCAGGATTTTAACGCAGTTGGTCGGTTTTTGACACCTCAAAACGACCAACGATTTATTTTTCAGGCTGTTCGACGGAAAACCGAAATCGCCGGAAAGTGCTGCGACCAGATTTTTTGAAAGAACAACACCCAAAAATTTAACCAAACGAATTCTAATAAAATTTTGAACAGCGCGTTAAACCCTCTTTTAATCCTTCGGTCAAACAAGCAGTTTTCGCTTACAGCATTCCGCTGAACACCCGCCCTCAAACAGCCTGCCAGCACCCATTTTACTGCGCACAACCGATTTTATCACTAAACAAATCTTCCAAGATGGCTTCCTTGAATCCCTTGCAAGGTGCACTGGGCCGTCGACGCGCTGCACATCTGCTGCGTCGAACTTCGTATCGCTATACCAAAGCGAAACTGCTCGAAATGGCCGACCAGACCGCTGCACAAGCCTTGCCTTCGCTGCTTACCCTAAACCCTTTCCAACTGGAACAACCCGTCTACGGAACTGCAAATGCAACCTGGATACTTCCGCTTCCGGGCACTCCCGTAGCCGCATATCCTGCCGAAGACTTTGTGCTCCGCCGTTACGTCATGGGCTGGTGGATCAACGAAGCCCTGCACGATACCGGTATCGGACACAAAATGACGCTGTTTTTTCACCAGTTTATGGCCGTAGCCATTACGGCCTCCAACAACCAGCACTATTACGACTACCTGTCGCTGATGCGCTGGGGCGCGCTGGGCAATTTCAAAAAACTGGCGACCAAACTGGTCACCGACAATGCGATGCTGCGTTATCTGAACAACAACCAGAACAGCAAATCCAACCCGGACGAAAATTTTGCCCGGGAGTTTTTCGAACTGTTTACGGTCGGAAAAGGGCCTCAAATCGGACCTGGCGATTACAGCAACTATACGGAAGACGATATCGTAGAGGCGGCCAAAGTCCTGACCGGCTTCCGCGGCCGTTTCAACCGGGATATCGTGGACCCGGAAACAGGTATTCCGCAAGGCGGCGTAAATCCGGGTCAGCATGTGCCCGGCAACAAGACTTTTTCGGCCCATTTCCAGGGAACCGTCATTACAGGTGAAGCCAATCCGACCGTCAATGGCATGTGGGCCGAACTGGGCGCTTTTGTCGACATGATATTTGCGCAGCCCGAAACAGCCAAAAACCTGTGCCGCCGACTGTACCGCTATTTTATCAGCCGGAATATTACCGATGAAATTGAGAACGAAATCATCGTACCACTTTCCAACACCTTGATTGCCAATAACTTTGAAGTAAAACCGGTACTCGAACAACTTTTACAAAGCGAACACTTTTTCGATACGGACGACTCCGACAATGCGGACGAAATTATCGGCGGCATCATCAAATCGCCACTTGAACTCACCCTGCAGGCGCTGTCGTTTTTCGATATAGATATCCCCGATCCGCTGTCCGAAAACAATGCGCACTATATGCAATTTTATTCGCAGGCATTGCTGGAACGAGCGCTCGGCTCAGCCAATTTCCCGATTTTCAACCCTTCCGACGTGGCCGGTTATCCGGCTTACTACCAGGTTCCCAGTTTTCAACGGCAATGGTTCAATTCCAGTACCATCATCGCCCGGTACAAATGGCCCGCCATGCTGCTCACCGGTACGCGCCAGATCGGCGGAGGCATCAACCAGCCGATCGCCGTCAAACTGAATTCGGGCGACTGGGTGCGAAACAGCGCGATTTCGGCGGATCCCGAAGACCCGTACGTGCTGGTGCAGGACCTGCTCGAGTTTATGCTTCCGGAAGAGGCCGACAGCGACCGTTTCAATTATTTCTACATCGATATTTTTCTGGATGGGCTGCCACCCGCCGACTGGACGTATGAATGGCAGAATTACATATCTACCGGAGATGCCACCGAGGTGAATCTTGCCCTCGACAGGCTTATTCAGGCTATTATGTATTCGCCGGAATACCAGACCTTCTGACCAGGGCTTTTACAAAACTGCCCTATCGTTCATTCGCTCAATCACATCTTGAAAAATGAAAAGAAGAAATTTTCTCAAAATATTTCCCGCAGCGGGCGTCAGTTCCTTTGTCGTGAACGGCCATGCCATGCGGCCCTTTGCCAACAGTAAAATTGCGCGCATCATGTCGGCCTGCGAAGGCGTGGAAGACCGCGTACTTGTACTCATTCAATTGAAAGGCGGCAACGACGGCCTCAATGCCGTGATTCCGCTCAACCAGTACGACATTTACGCCAACCTCCGCCCGACCATTAAAATTCCGGAAACCGGCACTGAAAAATACATCACGCTCGACAATACACTTCCTATTCCGAGGCAGGTGGGCATTCACCCTAAAATGTTGTCACTCAAGCAGATGTACGATCAGGGCTGGGCATCCGTCGTACAGGGCGCCGGTTACGAATCCATGAACCAGTCGCACTTCACCGGCTCGGACCTCTGGCTCTCCGGCGGCGACAGCACCCAGGAAGGCAGCACCATCGGCTCCGGCTGGATGGGGCGTTCGCTACAAGCCATGTACCCCGACGTGCTGGGCTCCCCTACTACCAACAATCCCGATCCGCTGGGCATCCAACTCGGCGACTCCAGTCCCTCGCTGGGTTTTCACACGGAGACGGAACACCAGAACGTGATCAACCTGAGCGGCCAGGATGCAGCCGGATTCTATTCCCTCATCCAGACCATCGGCGGCGCACCGCTGGCGAATGTGCCGGCTTCCGAATACGGCGACGAAATCGAATACATTCAGGGTGTGGAACAAAGTGTAAACGATTATGCAGCGCGCATCAGTGAGGTGTTTAATGCAGGCTCCAATTCGCTGACCACTTATCCCGACACTTCGCTGGCCGACCAGTTGAAAACCATCGCCCGCCTCATCAAAGGCGGCTGCAAAACGAAAATGTACCTGTGCCAGATGGGCGGTTTCGACACGCATGGTTCGCAAATTGTGGAAAACAACCCTTCTTCCGGTCAACATGCCGAGTTGCTGCAGGACATGACCGATTCGGTAAAAGCCTTTTTTGACGACCTCGATCAGATGGACCTGGCCGAGCGGGTTGTCGGCTGCACCTTTTCGGAATTTGGCCGCTGCGCCCGTGAAAACGGCTCGCTGGGTTCCGACCACGGCACGCTGGCGCCTATGTTCCTGTTCGGTAAAAATATCCAGGCGGGCGTACAGGGCGACAACGTAAACCTGGCCAATCTGACGGATGACAACCAGTTGCAGGGCGTGGAAAACGACTACCGGCAGGTATTTGCCACGCTGTTGCAGGACTGGCTGGGCGCTAATAATTACGTGCTGGAACAAACCATGTTCGAAGGGTACGCCAAGATCCCGGTGGTGGACAGTGTGGCCCTCGTTTCGCCTGATTGTTACATCGGCGGTACGGTGTCCGTGTTCGATTCGTACCACAAAGCCCGCGCTTTGTCGGTTTATCCGAATCCGGCACGTATCAGTGCTGAAGTAACCTTCCAGAGTGAAACGACTTTCGACGCACGGCTCACTCTGCACAGCCTGGGCGGAACCCTGGTTTCGGGATCGAACGTACGCATCGTTCCGGGTTCCAATTTGTATTATCTCGATGTATCCGCACTACCGCCCGGGCACTATTTCGTTCGCCTGGAAAGCAAGTTCAACGGTGCTGCGGAAGTAGTAAAACTGAACGTCGTGCGCTGATCCGAATAGTCCAACAAATAATTTTTGTAGATGCCAGGCGGTTATTACTGCCTGGCATTTTATTTTTCATCGAAATTTGTACCCACCTGATGACATATTAATCGGCCTCTTGCGTTTGATGTGCTTAATTTACCCGACCACAAAGGCTTTATACATGAGAAAACGATTTTTGATACTTCCGGTTCTACTGGCTTCCGCTACTATCCTGCAGGCACAGGAACATGCGGATTGCGGCACAGCCATGGAAATCTGTGAAAAAAAGGCTTACCACATCGACCATGCTTCCGGCGAAGGCCGCGACCGCGCAGAGGCTGATATGATGACCTGTTTTTTAAACAGCGAAAATGCCGGACAAGCGGAAGAGAATTCTACCTGGATCAAATTCGAGGTTGCAAAAAGCGGTCAGATGACCTTTGCCATCACCCCGCACCGTATTACCGACGATATCGACTGGGTGGTATACAGGCTCTCCGCAGCAGGCGATTGCGCCACCAAAAAAGTGGTGCGCTGCATGGCCGCCGGCGACAATGAATCCATGGGTATCAGCAGCCCGTGCATGGGCGAAACCGGCCTGAAATGGGGCGAAGCCGATGACAGCGAAAACGCAGGTTGCAGCGACCCGGGTGATAATGCCTGGCTGGCTCCGCTAAAAGTCACCAAAGGTGAAAAATACCTGCTGCTGGTAAGCAACGTTACCTCCAAAGGTCCCGGATTCAGTATTCGTTTCGGGGGTACCGCCATGCTGCCTTGCGACAAGGAAAAACCCGAAAAGGACAAACCGTCTCAAACCGAAATTGCCGCAAAAGGCGCCAAACCGCCCAAAAAACAGGTAACGCCTCCGCCCTCTTCCACTCCACCCGCCACTATCGGCGGCCGGAAAGTGCAGGTGGGCAACGAATTAAGGGTTAAAAACCGCACCATCAAAGTGAAAGTCTGGGATAGCCAGGTGGAAGACGGCGACATTATTTCCATCTATATCGACGAGGTAAAAGTGATCAACCGGGTATACCTGCGCCATAAACCGCAGGAATTCAACATTCAGTTACCGGCCGGAAAAGAACACTATCTCACCGTATACGCCGACGACTTCGGTAAAGCCGAGCCCAACAGCGCCAAGGTGTCTATCGACGACGGCGTGAGCGAACAGATCATTGACCTGGTAGCGGGGAGAAGTACGCAGGAGAGTGTGAAGATTATTTCGGAATGATTTTTTTTGTTGAGAATGTTGAGGGGTTGAGAATGTTGAGGGTGCTTCGCTCAGGTATTTATTAATGCTGGAGCGAAGCACCCTCAACATCTCAACCCCTCAACATTCTCAACCCCTCAACATTCTCAACAACTCAACATTCTCAACTCCCCTGAACTTTGCCGCCCAACTTTGGTTTACTGCTACTATGATAGGTTTTCGATTTTCCGACTACAAACCCGATCCCGATCAAAGTACGTTCGACCGGCTGTTCAAGATCTTTCAGGAACTCATGCTCTACACTTCCGGCGACGTATCGGAGGCGCTGGCGTGGCTAAACGAACTGGACAGGGAGTACAAACTGACGACAGACGAGTACGGCATGGGCGATTTTATCCGCGATTTGCAGGACCGTGGCTATATCCGGCGTGATGAAGACAGTGAAGGCGGCGTAGGCCCTACTTCTAAACTTGAAATCAGCCTGCGGCAAAAAAGTCTCGACGACATTTTCGGCGACCTGAAAAAAGCCAAAAGCGGGCGACACAATACGTCCACCATTGGTCGCGGCGACGAATTCACCTCCGATGTGAAACCGTACGAATTCGGCGACAGCCTCGAAAATCTGGCCGTTACCAATTCCCTGCGCAATGCCTATATCAACCACGGCATCGAGGAGTTTAATATGACGCAGGAAGACCTGGAAGTGCACGAAACGTATTTCCAGAGCCAGATGTCGTCGGTCCTGATGATTGACATTTCGCACTCCATGATCCTGTACGGCGAAGACCGAATTACACCTGCCAAAAAGGTAGCGCTGGCGCTGGCAGAGTTCATTCAAACGCGTTATCCGAAGGATACTTTAGATATTCTGGTATTCGGCGACGATGCCTGGCCCATCGAACTGAAGGACGTTCCATACCTGCAAGTCGGTGAGTATCATACGAATACGGTAGCCGGCCTTGAACTGGCGCTCGACATTCTGAAAAAGCGCCGCAACCCCAACAAGCAGATTTTCATGATCACCGATGGCAAACCTACCTGCCTGAAAATCGGGAAGAACTATTACAAAAACTCGTTCGGCCTCGACCGCAAGATTGTCAACCGCTGCCTGAACCTGGCTATGCGCTGCAAAAAACTGGACGTGCCGATCACCACTTTCATGATCGCCCGCGATCCCTATCTCGTTCGGTTCGTGGAGGCATTTACGGAAACGAATAAAGGCAAGGCGTTTTATTCTTCCCTGGCAGGCCTGGGCTCATTCGTGCTGGAGAATTACAAGAAGAAAAAACGCAAATAAGTGTCTGGTTTTTCGTGTTTGGTGTTTGGGGCACATTGCCCTCGGTTCGGGAAATAATTTACGCCGGAAGCAATGCCCCCCAAACACTACACACCAAAAACCAAACACGCACTTTATCTTTGCGGCATGTTTACTCTGCTTATTTCCATTGTCATCGGCCTGTTTGTGGCCATGTTGTTCGTCAACCTGTATTTCCGGGCGAAAGTGATGAAACTGTACGGCGTACTGGTGCGCAATAAGGTGCAGTTCGGTGCGGCGCATATTTTTAACCGCAAGAGACTGGAAGCGGAAGTACTACCGCGTTATCCGCAATTCAAAAACGAGATCGAAGGTTTTATCCGGCATATGCGGTATTCCATTCGCATGGCTACTGTGCTGATACTGCTGATCACGGCGTTCGGGGCAATTTTGATGTATTTCAGGTAGTAAGGTTTTTGAACCTGAATTGTAAGAATTAAAAAAGGATTAGAAGAATTGCGCTCGATCGCGAGCGGCATCCTTCTAATCCTTTTTTTATCCTTAAAATCCTGATTCAAAAACCGCCTCTTACTTCTTTTTTACTGATTTCACAGGCGCTACCGGCTTCGCCGGCGCCGGCGGTTCATTCTCGGCCAGGCGGTTCGGATCTTCCATCGATCCGTTGCGGAACAACCAGTACAAACCGCCGAAAAACAGCAGCAGGGCAATGAAGGAAGCGCCCATGGCGATTTTTTCGCCCAGGTAGAACGAGCGCGGCTCGAAGCGCATTTCCAGTTTCATATTCTGACCGGCCGGCAGGCGCATGGCGCGCAGCAGGTAATTGGCCTTGATAAAATCGGGAGCAGGCTGCCCGTTCAGGTAGCATTTCCAGCCTTTATCCGCGGGGTAATAAATTTCGGAGAAAACGGCGAGTTGTTCCGTTTTTGCCGAATATTCATACTCCATTTTGTCGGGGTGGTAATGGCTCAGTCGGATAAAGTTGGCGCTGTCCGTTTGAATCTGAAGTCCTTGCAAGGGGGTTGCGAACGACTGCTGAATGACAGCGCTGTCTTTCGGATTGAGGCGGTGCAGGGCGTTCATTTCGGCTTCGGCGGTCGGGACAATGTCGAAATGTTTTACAAACCAGGCATTGCCGCACACTTCCGGGTTGGGAACCACCTCGCCTTTCTGCGTAATGATGTATTTGCCGTTGAGCATACCCACGATGTGCAGGTTGCTGCTCAGGTCTTTGCCCAGGAAAGTGTCCACAACCTCCTGATAACGTTGCAGTTTAGCGGCATGGTAACCGCTCAGACTTTTGTGAAAATACGATGTCGTGGCATTAAAAGGAATGCCGCCGCGCGACAGGTCGAGCACCCGGTAGTCGGGATCGGGGTCTTTCTGAATTTGCAGGTCGAACGCTTCGGGTTGCGGCGGAGCCGTTGCAGCGCGTTTGCTTTCGTATTTATCGGAAGAAATCGTGCGGGTACACACCATCCAGTGGTCGGCCAGCGATAAAGCTGCGACGGAAAGCACCGTCACGCCCGCTTTCATTTTACCTTGTAAATACAGCCAGATCAGGCCTGCCGCAGCAAGAATAAAGCCCAGCGAGCGGAACACGTCGCTCCGCAGCAGCGAAGCGCGGTCGCTTTTCAAGGCGCTCAACAGATCGGGATTTTGTGCCAGGGCAGCGTCGTTGGGTCCTGCATCCGGCGCACATACGAATGCCAGCAGTGCCAGCAGTACGCTCGCTCCGGTGGCGATGCTCAGTGCCCGTTTTTTGCGGTCAAGGGCAATGTCCGGATCGCAGAGTTTTTGCAGCCCGAGCGCGGCCAGCGCCGCAAAACACAATTGTCCCATGCCCAGCGCCATCGAAACGGCGCGGAATTTATTGAACATCGGCAGCGTATCGTACCATATGTCATTGAGGAAAAAGTTTTTACCCCAGGCCAGCGATACCATGAATAAGCCGCCGCCAAGCATCCACCATTTTGCAGTACCCGGCACCAGGAAAGCGCCGAGAAAGAACAGAAAACAAACGATCGCGCCGAAATAAATGGCGGTGCCCACGAAGGGCTGGTCGCCGGCATACATCAGGCCGCCCGTTTGCTGCGCCGCCTGTTGGGGCGACATTTGCTGGCTGTATTTACGCACCAGCGTTTTGTACAATTCCGTGTTTCGATACGATTCATTGCCGCCGCCGCCGGCCGCGTGCGGCACCAGCAGTGTCATCGATTCGCAAACGCCGTAACTCCATCCGAACAGGTAATCTTTATCCAGACCGTCGCCCTTGGAGGCTTTCGTGCTGAGTTCCGACTGGCCGCGGATCGTTTCCTTTCCGTATTCATACGTCGGCCAGATGCGGGAAAGGTTACAGACAAACCCGATAGCAATGGCAATACCTGTGGCTGCCAGCGCTTTTACCCAACTGGCAAAGGCTTTGTGGCGAAAGGCGTCGACCAGTTGCGCCAGAAAATAAATACCTGCAACGAGCAAGGTGTAGTACGTGATCTGAACGTGGTTGGCATTCAACTGCATAGCCACAAACAGCGCCGTCACTCCGGCCCCCAGTAATATTCGGCCGTTAAATGCGATGGCAAGTCCGGCGAATATACCCGGCGCCAGCGCCAGTGCAGCCATTTTGGTCGAGTGCCCTGCCTCCAGAATATCGATATTATAAGAAGTGATACCGAACGCAACAGCGCCGAATATCGCCACACGCCAATCCAGTTTCAGCACGCTCAGGAAAAAATACATGCAAAACATGGCTACAAACACCTGCGCCCAAATGGATGTAATATCCGTCCAGAGAAACAGGGTTTTGTAAAGCGGCTTGGTCAGGTTGCCCTTTACCGGAGAATATATCTGGTAAGCGGGCATACCACCGAACGCACTGTTGGTCCACAAAGGCGCCTTGCCTTCTTTTTTCATATAATCCTGTATCTCCGTTTGCATACCGCGCGCCTTGTCGTTGTCCGACTGCGGCAGTACTTTACCGCTAAAGGCGTTGGGGGCAAAAAAAACGGCAGAAACAAACATCAGAACCGCAATAGCGATCAGATGGGGTATAAATTTTTTAACATCCATGTCGGGCAGGGAATTGGTGAAGAGTCATTTTCAAATGCGCGGCGAAGGTAGACAGTATGCCGTTGATTCGGCAAATTCGGTTCGAGAATGTTCGGCGGGCAAGGGTTTTCAATTGTATTTCAGCAAAAAATCCTGCAACACGCCGGCAGGAATTTCGTGACCGCCGTCGAAAGGTTGTTCTCCGAAATCGATGCCGTTCTTTTCTTCCACTTCGTGAAGCAGGGACAGGCGGTCGGGTGTGAGAAAAGGATCGGAGGTGCCGTACAGCAGGTACAGGTTTTTGTCGGACAGGTATTGTTGTTGTTCCTGGTAGTTAAGGTCTTCCGGCGGCAATCCCGCCCACAGCAGCAGGTCGTGAAAATACGGTTGACGTGCCAGCATCCAGCGGCAAACGGTAGCCGTGCCCTGCGAAAAACCCAGCAATACGATACGGACGTCAGCAGGCAATTGCGGAAGCCAGAAATCATACAAACCCTGCAAATAGGCCGCATAGTCGTCTATTTCATCCTGCCGGTAATGCCGGGTCATCCAGTTGGCGCCAACCGGACCGGAAAATCCTTTTCTATAGGAATGGTTCAAACCTTCGGGCGCTACCACGAACGTGTGGCCGTTGTTCAGTTGTTCGAAATCCTTCAGGAATTCGTCGGCCAGTTGTCCGTATCCGTGACAGACCAGCCAGAACTGGCGCACATGCGGACCTGGCTCCCCAATCGTATAATAATGAGCGGTGCGTTCTACGCGAAACCGGTGGTGTT
>ENA-UOWO01000906-UOWO01000906.1-activated-sludge-metagenome-genome-assembly--contig:-NODE-906-length-41120-cov-6.921539_pt1 | contig 41120 bp, 28 predicted proteins | sample MGYA00238148_ERZ761564 | MGnify/ENA primary metagenome ERZ761564 (study PRJEB28885, sample SAMN05720194) | activated sludge metagenome | isolation source: Anaerobic digester | place: USA... | reverse complement strand
CACCTACGGCACCAACAACGAATTCGGCTTCGACTACCTGCGCGACAACATGGCCCATGCGCCCAGCGCACTTGTCCAGCGCAAGCACCACTTCGCCATCGTGGACGAAGTGGATAGCGTATTGGTGGACGACGCGCGGACACCACTCATCATCAGCGGCCCCACACCCAAGGGTGATGTGCACCAGTTCGATGAGTACAAGCCACGCGTGGAGAAGCTCTACAACGCACAGCGCCAATTGGTGACGCGCTTGTTGAGCGAAGCCAAGGAACAACTGAAGGGCCTATCGGACGGTACAGCCAACAAGGATCAACTGGAGCGCGGTGGCATGGCCCTGCTTCGTGCCTACCGCGGCCTGCCCAAGAACAGTGCGCTGATCAAGTTCCTCAGCGAGGCCGGTGTGCGCGCGCACTTGCAGAAGACCGAGAACAACTACCTGCAGGACCAAGGCAAGGACATGCCCAAGGTGGATGTGGAACTCTACTTCACCATCGACGAGAAGCAGCACGGGATCGAACTCACCGAGAAGGGCGTGGACCTGATCAGTGGAGACATGAACGATGTGTCCTTCTTCATCATGCCCGATGTGGGTGGCACCATTGCCGAGATCGAGAAGAGCGGCGCCGCCACCGAGGAGAAGGCCCGTCGTAAGGACGAACTGCTGCGCGACTTCGGCATCAAGAGCGAGCGCATCCACACCGTGAACCAATTGGTGCGTGCCTACGCCCTGTACGAGAAGGACGTGGAGTACGTGGTGATGGACAGCAAGGTCAAGATCGTGGACGAGCAGACGGGCCGCATCCTGGAAGGGCGCCGCTACAGCGATGGGCTGCACCAGGCGATCGAGAGCAAGGAGAAGGTGAAGGTGGAGGCGGCCACGCAGACCTACGCCACCGTGACCCTGCAGAACTACTTCCGCATGTACCACAAGCTGGCCGGTATGACCGGTACGGCAGAGACCGAGGCACAGGAACTGTGGGACATCTACAAGCTGGACGTGATGGTGATCCCCACCAACCGACCGGTGGTGCGGAAGGATGCGGAGGACATGGTCTTCAAGACCAAGCGCGAGAAGTACAACGCCGTGATCGACGAGATCGTGGCGTTGCGCGAAGCGGGCCGGCCCACGCTCGTGGGAACCACCAGTGTCGAAGTGAGCGAGCTGGTGAGCCGCATGCTCAAACTGCGGAACATCCCGCACAACGTGTTGAACGCGAAGCAGCACCAGCGCGAAGCCGAGATCGTGCAGGAAGCGGGGATGGCTGGCACCGTCACCATCGCCACCAACATGGCCGGCCGGGGTACCGACATCAAGCTGGGGCCCGGCGTGAAGGAGGCCGGTGGTCTGGCCATCATCGGCACGGAGAAGCACGAGAGCCGGCGGGTGGACCGCCAGTTGCGCGGTCGCGCCGGTCGCCAGGGCGACCCCGGCAGCAGCCAGTTCTACGTGAGCTTGGAGGATGACCTGATGCGCCTGTTCAACAGCGAACGCATCGCCAAACTGATGGACCGCCTGGGCCTCAAGGAGGGCGAGGTGATCCAGCACAGCATGGTCACCGCCAGCATCGAACGGGCCCAGAAGAAGGTGGAGGAGAACAACTTCGGCATCCGTAAGCGCCTGTTGGAGTATGACGACGTGATGAACAGCCAACGCACCGTGATCTATAAGCGGCGCCACCATGCCTTGTTCGGCGAGCGGTTGAAGTTGGACATCCTCAACATGTTCTACGAAGTGGCACAGGGCATGGTGAACGAATACCATGCGGTGGGCGACTTCGACGGCTTCCAGCTGGAGATGTTCCGTCGCTTCTCGGCGGAATCACCGGTGGATGAGGAAGGCTTCCGCAAGGTGAAGGCCGAAGAGCTCACGGAACAGGTGTACGAGGCGGCCATCGCCACCTATGCGCGCCACAACCAGACACTGGCCGCACAGGCCATGCCGGTGATCACCGATGTGTTCCTCAACCAAGGACAGCAGTACGAGAACATCGTTGTGCCGATCACCGATGGTTTGAAGACCATGCAAGTGGTGGCCAATCTGCAGCGCTGCTACAAGAGCCAGGGCCTGGAGCTGTCGGCGAGCATCGAGAAGTACATCACCCTTGCCATCATCGACAACGAGTGGAAGGAGCACCTGCGCGAAATGGACGAACTGCGCCGGAGCGTACAGAACGCCAGCATCGAGCAGAAGGACCCGCTGCTGATCTACAAGCTGGAGAGCTTCAACCTCTTCAAGGCGATGATCGACCGGATGAACGGGGAGATCGTGGGCTTCCTGGCCAAGGCCGGGCTGCCCTCGGCACAACCACAGGTGCAGGAAGCGCCGGCGCCCCGGCCCCCGCAGCAACGTGTGGAGACCAGCCGTACGGAGGTACCGCAATACAGCTCCTCCAGTGCCAGCGCCCCTCGCCCCACAACGGGAGCTCCCGCTCCCGGTCGCGGACCGATGCCACCGCAACCAGCAGGCCCTCCCCGCCCCCCCGCCACCCCTGTGCGGGTCGACAAGGCTCCGGGCCGCAATGACCCTTGCCCTTGTGGTAGCGGCAAGAAGTACAAGCAGTGCCACGGGCAGGGCGCCTGAGCACGACCCACTGAACAGCCGAAGGCCCCCGATCGCTCGGGGGCCTTCTTGCTTATGGTGTATGGATGTTGGGAACGCCTGAACGAAGGACAGTCCCACTCAGTGCGGCCGGGAGGTGGACAGCGGCAACTACTCCACCACCACCCGCCCCCGCCTTACCCCTTGCGCCTCCTGCACACGCAAAAGGTACACCCCGGCGGGCAGGGCGCTCTGCACCGTGTGGCTGTGTGTGCCTGGGCGCAGCAGCTGCGTATGCACCACGCGGCCGATGGCATCCAACAGCTCCAGCGGGGCCGGAGCTTTTAGCGGTAGCTCCAAGGTGAAGGTGCCGCCGGCGGGGTTGGGGTAAGGCTGCAGAGGGGGTAGTGCCCTGCGCTCGGCGATGCCCACATCCAGGCCGTACAAGCGGCTGATGAAGCGCTGTTGCGGGTAATAGGTGGCGCCGTCATGGTAGCCGTGGTAGGCGCCGTAGATGTAGTAACTGCCATCGGGGGCGGGAGTGATACCTTTGAGGTAGCGGTTGTTGACAATGGGTGAATTTTCATAATCACCGCAGAAAGCTCCCTCGAACTGATCCGTCAGCAAGGTCCCATTTGACTCCAGCATCGCTATACAACCGTGTTCGTGTTCGTTGACAAATTCAAAGTTGCCCACCACTATCATTCTGCCATCATTTAAAACATGTACGTCATTAACGGAAGTTAATGAGGCAAAGAACGTATTAATACGATAATCAAGCAATTGAAATTCCAGATCTAACGACCCATCCGGCAGTAACTTCAGTAGTGACAAGGTATCCGTGCCGCCCACCAGCTTCATCGCCCCGCCCAGCAGTGCACTGCCATCGGGAAAAGGATGAATGACCTGTACCCAACCGAAGTTGCTCAACGGGCTTTGGTAGGTGGTATCCAGCGCACCATCGGGGTGGATGCGGAATACTTTACCCACCGCTTGACCCTCATACTGTGTGCCTTGGGTGCTGCACAGGAACTTCCCTTCCACTTCGGGGACCGAGCCCTCTGGGTAAGCCTCGAACTCGAACATGCGACCATTGCTCTGGCGGTGGATGCGGGTGGTGTCCAAGTAGCCTTCGTTGCTGAACCAGACAAGCGTGTAAATACCTTCAAAATCCCGAACGGTATCGTCCAGCAGGTGCTGTCCACTGAACAGAATTCTCCCATCATTGAATATGTGAAAATCACCAGCTTGTAGCGAAGAAAAAAATTCATCTTCAAACATGGGGCCAAAATCGGCATCTACATATCCATTAGATAAAAGACGACTAACTTCCTGTCCTGCTATTACGTAATATTTATCATTCCATTTCTTTAATTCACCATTTCCCGTAGTTAATGGAAATGCAGGAAACGTGGCGTTTCTAGAACCATCTTCAAATAATTGTATACTACCGTAATAATCATTTAGGTCATTTGAAGTAAAATTTGTCAATCCAGTAACTAATATATTGCTATTATTCATTATTTGAATTGAAGCCACATAAGAGGAGCTTATCCCTACTTGGAATGACGGGTCCAATTGAAACGCCTGCTGTGCAGAGCTGTTGGTGGCGGCCAAAAAGGCCGCCACCAACAACAAGCTATGCATGCTCTGCGTAAGCATCAGGGCTGTACGATCAGGCGTTCGGTTTGTAGGCGCTTGCCATCCTCCAACAGCTCTACACTGTACAGGCCCTGCGCCACCTGCCGGGTATCCCATACCAGTTGCACTTCAGGACCATTCACCAGTTCTTGATGCATGATCCGGCCTTGGGCGTCGCGTACTACTACCATGGCATCCGTGGGTTCATGGTCCAAGGTAATGGCCACCTCAGTTTGGCGGGTGACCGTTGCTCGTTCTACTCCACCACCACCCGCCCCCGCCTTACCCCTTGCGCCTCCTGCACACGCAACAGGTACACCCCGGCGGGCAGGGCGCTCTGCACCGTGTGGCTGTGTGTGCCTGGGCGCAGCAGCTGCGTATGCACCACGCGGCCGCTGGCATCCAACAGCTCCAGCGGGGCCGGGGCGTTCAGCGGTAGCTCCAGGGTGAAGGTGCCGCCGGCGGGGTTGGGATAGGGCTGCAGCGGGGGCAGCGCCCTGCGCTCGGCGATGCCCACATCCAGCCCGTACAAGCGGCTGATGAAGCGCTGCTGCGGGTAGTTGGTGGTGCCGTCGTGGTAGCCGTAAAACGAACCATACACATAAATATAACCGTCACCAGTCTCAAGCAAACCAATGATACTTCCAAGAATGTAGTCAATTTCTCCTGTACCCGAGCTATATGCAAACTGACCACATCCACTAGGTCCATCCAGATCAGGTTCAAGAAATCCATTTTCATCCAGAATGGCCAACCCGCGTCTTAGCTCTCCGTCATAAGTTCTGTAAGGACCAAAAACTGCAATCCGTCCATCTGAAATCAGTTGATGGCGCGGTCGGGTAAACTGCCCCCAGTAAATTGGCTCATTGGGCCATAAAGGTAACTCCCATGGAATTTGAATTATTTCCAATTCATTATTGAACGTTTCATCTATTGAACCATCGGGCAACAGCCTCACGAAATGAAGCGTATCTTGAGAACTGAACGTTGTTTTTAATAATCCAGATAGTATTACACGACCATCAAAAAGTGGAGTGATACTCTTAGCATCACCCCAGGCTACCGCCGATACGAAGCTGGTATCAAGCACTCCACTGGGGTCCACCCGGAAAGTATATCCAACAGGCCTTCCGTCCCAAAATACACAATTACCTGAAAGGATAAATTTTCCATCTTCTTGTTGTACAATCTTTGTGATGTCACAATTACCTCCCCTGCGAGGTGGTCGGCTTAAGTCCACTGAACCGGAATTGGTCAACCAAACCATATTATACAATCCAACATACCCTTCAGTCTCATAACTCAAACTAAATAGTCCAACCACAACGACAGATCCATCTGGATAAACGAAAAAGTCATTTATTGTTTCATTCGTAAAGTATTGATCCGCAGGCAACTGGAAGCTCAAGTCACGCAACCCATCGCCATGAGCTCGCTGTAATCCACCACCACCTCCGATGATGTAGTACTTGTCCGCCCAAGGCTTGATCACATTTCCGCCTCCTGCAGCCACAGGAGCATTGGGAAAGGTTGCATCCCTTGAACCATTCGCATTGAGCCTTATCAATCCATAATTGTTCAATAGTGGATTATTTGTAAAATTCATTCTACCTGATAATAACAATTGGCCGTTATCAAGCAGGACCATAGAGTTGACATTTTCGGTGACTATCGCTGTTTGAAAAGAAGGATCGACGCTCCACGGCTGCTGCGCAAAGGCCATGGCGGCCCTCACCAGGAGGACCGCCATGGCCATAACGCGCGTGCTATACTTCGAGCAGGTCACGGTTGCACGATGAGTTTCTCTTGAGCAAGCGAAGCGCTATCGCTCCGCAGTTCCACAAGATACGCACCAGGAGCGAGACCACGGGTATCCAACACCACTTGTTGTGTTGCATGTGCCAAGCGGTGACGTTGCACGACCTTGCCTGACAGATTCATGACTACGAGAGTAGCTTGATCGGCAGCGTTCGGAAGTACGATGGTGACCGCAGACCAGTTCGCAGTTGGGTTGGGGCTCATCGTAATAAGGGCCACGTCGTTCGGTTCAACATCGTTCACGATAGCGCGTGATTTGGAACCACCATCGCCGGCTTCTCCGGTGTAGGGAGCAGCACAACGCTCATAATGGAAACACAAGAGGTTCTGTGCCCAGGTGGCTGCGCGATCACTGGAACCTTGGCTGATGGCCTCGAGCTGATCTTGCTCTGCGGGTGTTAACGCATCCAACGGCCGGTCAGTCTGTTTGAAGGCCTTCAACAGGTCGATGAGGGCCACCATCCGATCCTTTTCGTAGATCTCCTTCTCGCGCAGCTTCGTGTGCTCCTGGGGAATGGCTGCCACCAGGTTGCGTGCAAAGTCGAACTCCCCACGTTGCATCCATCCGATTGCTTCGGCGTACCGGGCCGCTGGGGTACGGACCTCCTGCCAAAGCATCCGCAAGCTGTCCTGCGGGTCATAAACCGTATCACCCGAGTAGACCTCGATCAGCACGTTACCCGCCTGGGACATGGATGCATGCCGGTCGGCCATGGTCAGTTCAAGGTTCGTGCGGTATGTACGCACGTTCCAGCTGTCCTCAATGGCAGCCACCATGTACTCCTGCAGCGGATGCGGTGCGTCGCTCTTCAACCATGCGGTGAAGCCGTCCGCTTTGGTCGCATCCGGATTCGCTGCACAAACCTCCACATACATGGCTTGAGGCAGCTTGTTCTGGGCATTCAGGTCCTTGAGCACCGTGGTGCTCAAGTATGGGCTTTTGCTCATGAGGTAAGCACGCAGATCCCATGCATCCTGTGGCCAAGCATCCGTGATCTCTTGGACCACTTCATCCATGCTGCCACCATCGATCAGTTGGTCGTACAGGTAGCGTGTGGTACCATAGGCGATCTTCTCCGTTTCCATGAATGCCTTGATCTCGCCTGGGGTCAAACCGTCCGATAGCCCTGGTAAACGCTGAATGCGTTTGTTGCAGGTATTCGTCGGTGTAATGACCACTGGCTGAGGGTTCATCAAGAAGTTCTGGGCAGCAATGACCGGATCGCTACTGACCTGTGGGACGAACGGATCGACCCCGCTATTTCGATGAAAGTACGAAATGGGGTTTAAGGTCGTCGTGACCCGGAAGTCCCACTTGTCGTTCGTACCGTCCCAACCATCGAACTGGTTGTCCATGGGCAGGTCTGTCTCCCCTTGATTGGCACGGATTGTGTGTAAGTCTTGAAGGTCATCGTCCTGGTCATTCGCCTTTCTACTCACCAGATTCCACTCGTTGTTCTGGTTGACGTTGCACTTCAGCTGCAGGCCGATGACCGGCGTATAGCTGGGTGCAAGGCTCGCACAGACCCCTTCACCGACAAAACCACGCAGCAGGTTGGTACCGATGTTCCGGAACACCACATCGTTGTGGTCCCTGCTGTAGCCGATCACCACACCTTCCGTGCGTATGTCATTGCCAGCATTCACGGACCGGCTCAGGGTATTGTCCTGCACCGTGAAACCATAGCCGTTGTAGGAGTATACACCGCGATGGAAATCCGCCCAGAAAGGTGTTTCCAAGGGGTTGGTCTGTGGCACACCTCTCCCTCCGATCTCGAAATTACTGCGCTTCGCCACAAAGCCGACGACACCGCTGGTGTACACCCCACAGATGTTATCGGTGAAGCGTGCGGCATCCACGGTGAAGTTGCGCAGGGCGTTGGGTCCGCCGATGGCGTGGATGCCGTGGTCGAGGCCGGTGAAGGTGCTGGGCACGGTGTTGCCTGTGGGGCACTCCTCGCCGGCATTGAGCAGGATGGAGCAGCTGGGCAGCACTTGGAACTGGCTCTCGTAGCTCTCGATACCGTAGCCGAGGGCGGCGCTGCCGAGGGTGGCGTATTCCGCGTCGTTCACCAGGTTCTGGAAGTGGCACTTGCGGAAGATGACCCCGCTGACACGGTCAAGGCGCACGTGGCGCTTGAAGTTGAAGGGCTCGACGGTAAGGACCTCATCCACCACGAAGGTGGACCCGTTGAAGCGGCTGCGGTTGAGGGGGAGCGGCTGTCCTTGTGGCACGAAGTCGGGGTACTTGCGCATGTCCACCGCGGTGATGCAGTTCCGGAAGGTGCAGCCGTTGGCCAGGACCACGGCGCCGCCTTCTGAATTGGAGATGTTGTAGAGGTAGCCGTTGAAGCCCACCGTGCCATTACCTGAAAGTATCCCGATGTAGGCATTGGACAGCGTGCAGTTGGTGAGTTGCACCATGCCCTGCTGGGCCGGCACACCCCAGGGTGCCTGTCCTTGCTGCGACTGACCAGGATCACCGAGCACAGCGATACCGGGCCACCGGTCGCCGGGGCAGTTGACGGCATCGAGGGTGGCGTTGTTCATCTGCAAGTAGCCCCCTTCTTGCACGATCACCCTTGCGTCGGCGGCGAACTTCCAGTTCATGTTGTTCACCACCAGTCGGGCGCCGGGTTCCACCACTACATCGCAGGTGAAGACCACGGTGCTGGTGCCGGGTTGCACGGTGTTCTGGGTGCCGTTCCAGGTGATGGTGGTACCGGCAGCCTGGGTGTAGCCTTCCACCGTGGCGCCGGGTACGGTCTCGAAGTAGCTGCAGCACTGCGCCTTGCTGGCGGTGGAGAGGTGTTGGTCGCCGGAGACGGAGGTGTTCAGGAAGCGCTGGAACAAGTTCGATCCATTGACCACAGGTTGCGCGAACAGCGGCGCAACGGCTGACAAGCTGTTCACAACACTGAAGCTTGGTGTGGCGCCATTAAAGTCGTTCACCACACCTACACTGGTGGAGCTTCCCGTGAGGTAGATGGATTCACCGTTGGTACTGAGACCGCGATTCCGGTAAATGCGCCCGTGCATGTACGGGGTGGGAATACCCAAGCTCACATTGAGGTCAGTGAACAGCTCCGGACCGAGATCCAAGTAGCCGAACTTGGGAGTCCAAGTCACGCAATCGGGAGTGGTCTCCATGGACAAAAAGATGCGTTGACCATCAGCGGCAATGGCACAACCGGCGATTCCACCGGGACTGCCAGCGGCTGTACTCGGGCAGGTAACACCTCCGAGGGGCGCCTCAAGTCCAAAGACGTCATTCGAACCGGGCAACATGACACCGGTAGTCCCATTGAAAAGCATAGAGATGAGATTGCCATTGGGTGTGGAGGCCGGGAACGGTGTGAACCTGAAATTGCTTGTCGCCGCGTAGCGGATGGTCCCATTGCTCAGCCTTCTGGCATCACTATCATGGAAATAGTAGGTCTGGGTCCCTGGGTTGTCATAGTCATCATCCAAGGGGATGAGATACGTGTTGTCGCCCACGGTCCCAGGTAACGATTGCTGCACAGGGATCACACCATTCGCACTGATGCGATACACATGTAGAGTGCTTGCCGTCTTGAAGAAGAGAAAACTATCGTCATCGGGTCCTTCGCCGGCCACGATACGGATCTGGGGGGCTAGCCCCTTGGCGCCGAAGTTCACCATCCAGAGTTCCAAGACCCTATCGCTTGTCGGCAATAAGGAAGTGGATGGCTCATACCACGCCCTGAATTCGGATGCCAGCCAATCCTGCAGCTGCGGAAGACGTTGCTCCATTTCAGTAATGGTGAGGATACGCCCCATCTGCGGCGTGCATTCCGAAGCCGGCGCATCGGGGTCGGTGGGCAGATCCATGTCCAACACGGAGAACTGAACAAAAGCATTATGGGCATTGGGAACGGGGATCGAGGAGGGAACCCCACTGAACAGAAAATAAGAACCACACGTGCCAGGAACTGGCACGCTCAGAAACTCCATGGCGCCCGGGGCCAGGCATACCGTGCAGTTCGGCGCTCGCTGATCGGCAATGCGATAACCATCGCCGTTATACAGGTTGCCATCAACTGCAAAGAAGATGATGGATCCATCGCCGTTGGTCCGGATGTGATGGGAGCGCGTAGGCACTTGCCCGGCATAGCCATCGGGTCCGCCGGGTGTGGGTAGCGCCACGGCCGGGCCGATCACCGGCACATCGGGGGCGGTGTTCACCCAGGAACCTGCTGTGCCGGCCGGGTTGGTAAGGACCCAGGCGTCGGCTTGTGCATGGGTCTCCATGGCCCCCCATCCGCACCAAGCAGCGATGCAGGCAGCCCATACGAACGTTCGTGATCGTTTCGTTGTGTCCATGTTTGTGAGGTTTTGGTACGGCAACAACACCGTTCACAAACCTTTCCCTACCGTACCTGCACATCCAATGCACGCCATGCACATCAGGTGCTTTCTTGGTGAGGTTCGTACACGGAAATTGCGATCCATGCACACGGAAATAAGATATACATCTGATCTTCAGCCATGTGCGCGCACGGCGCTCGATGTGCTATTTTGGCCATACGCAACACCTCTCAGGTGAACCAATCCATCACATTCATGTTCAGCGAAGAACTGAAAGCACTACGGACCCGGCTCGGTCTTACTCAACAGGAAATGGCCGACCGCCTGAACATGGACCGTAGCAACTACTCCCGCTTGGAACATAAGGAGCATCCGCCAGCTCACCTATTGGACCGCATCCATAAGGAGTTCCAAGTGGATGCTTGGTCGTGGATGCGTCCGGTGGAGCCGGAAGAACGGGAGGAGCAAGGCCCCCGATTGGTGCACCTGCGCAATGCCCATGACCAGGAGCCCGCTGAAGAAAGCAATTGGCGGCTGAAAGCAGTGGATCTGCTCGGGCGCATCACGGACCTGCTTGCAAGTATGATCAAGGACCCCAGCAAACGCGGGGGGGGGGGGGGGGGGAGTAACTAGAATACCCGCCATGGAACAGCCAAAGGCCCCCGATCGCTCGGGGGCCTTCCTGCTTATGGTGTATGGAATGGGGTTCTAGAATTCAACGGGCAATTTGATCCGCACGCGGACCGGTTGCCCCTTCTCCTCACCCGGGGTCCATGGTGAGGTGGCGCGGATGGCATCGGCCAAGCGCTGATCGAAGGCGGGATCCTGACCTTCCAGGACCTTGATATCGGTGATGTCACCGGTCTTTTCCACGACGAACGTGGCCAGTGCGTCCTTCTTCGGGGCTTTGTCGCCGGGTCGCACCATGTGATCATTGATCGTACGCACCAAGGCCTTCTCACCACCGGGGTAGGCGGGCATGGTCTGGGCACGGGTGTAGATGATGTTGGCCAGGGGTTCGGGGTCGTAGACCTTCTCGGCCAGGGGACGACCCCACTGATCGAAGCGGGCCCACACACCGGCCTTGTGGCCCATGACGTATTCACCCTTGCTTTCCACTTTGCCGTTGGCGTGGTAGAACACGAATTCGCCGTGTTCGATGTTCAGTTGCTTATCGACATAAGTACCTTCCGCCTTCACCTTACCATCGAGCGTGAAGGTCGTGGCGAGCACCAACCCCTCCTTCTCCCCGATCGGCTTGCGGTAATAAGCCGCGTTCTTGCGCGTGGTGGAGGCCAACACCGCATCGAGGTACTGCTTCTCGTCCTCCTGCGCCAAGGCCGTACCACAACCCAACGTGCTGGTGATGATCAGGAACAGGATGGATAGCGGACGCTGGAGCACGGGCCTAGGGACGTTGGTTCGGTCCCTTCCAACGGCAGTCAGTGGAAAAGGTTACGGGCTTACCCTGCCCACCCCTCACGGTCCAGGCTCCGGTACTGGATGGCCTCGGCCAGGTGCTCGGTCCGGATGTCGGTGCTGCCTGCCAGGTCGGCGATGGTGCGGGCCACCTTGAGGATACGGTCGTAAGCGCGGGCGCTGAGGCCAAGGCGTTCCATGGCCTTCTCCAACAAGGCCTTGCCGGTGGCATCGATGCGGCAGATGGCGCGAAGCTCCTTGCTACCCATCTGCGCGTTGCAGTGCATGTCCTGACCCGTGTAGCGTTGCTGTTGCACCAAGCGCGCGGCGATGACCCGCTCCCGCATATCGGCGCTTCGTTCACTGGCGCGTTCGGCACTCAGTTCACTGAAAGGTACCGGCGTCACTTCGATGTGGATGTCGATGCGATCCAACAGCGGGCCGCTCACCTTGTTGAGGTACTTCTGCACCACACCAGGCGCGCAAACGCATTCCTTGTCCGGGTGGTTGTAGTACCCGCAGGGGCAGGGGTTCATGGCGGCCACGAGCATGAAGCTGGCCGGGTACTCCACCGTGAAGCGTGCGCGGCTGATGGTGACCACGCGATCCTCCAGCGGTTGGCGCAGCACCTCCAGCACCTGGCGTTTGAACTCGGGCAGTTCATCCAGGAAGAGCACACCGTTGTGTGCCAAACTGATCTCGCCCGGCTGCGGGAAGGAACCGCCCCCCACGAGGGCCACATCGCTGATGGTGTGGTGCGGGCTGCGGTAGGGGCGCACACTGAGCAGGCTGTCCTCCTTTCGGAGCTTGCCGGCGACGCTGTGGATCTTGGTGGTCTCCAGCGCCTCGTCGATGTTGAGGGGTGGCAGGATGGTGGGCAGGCGCTTGGCCAGCATGGTCTTACCGGCGCCTGGCGGCCCGATGAGGATGATGTTGTGACCGCCTGCCGCAGCGATCTCGAAGGCGCGTTTGATGTTCTCTTGGCCCTTCACGTCGGCGATGTCCACCGGGTAGCTCTGGCTGCTGTTGGCGAACTCGGCAGCGATGTCGACCACGGTGGGAGCCAGCGCGGAACGGTCGTGCAGAAGGTCCACCACCTCGGTAAGGTGTTCCACGCCATAGACGGTAAGGCCGTGAACGATGGCCGCTTCGCGTGCATTGGCAGCGGGAAGGATCACCCCCTTGAATCCCTTGGCCTTGGCCTCGATGGCGATGGGCAAAGCACCCTTGATGGGCCGCACACCACCATCCAATGACAGTTCGCCCATCACCAGGAAGTGTTCGAGCATCGCGGCGGGTACCTGTTCGGTGGCGGCGAGCAGCCCCACTGCCAATGGCAGGTCGTATGCGGTTCCCTCTTTCCGGATGTCTGCCGGTGCGAGGTTGATGGTGACACCCTTTCCGCGGGGGAAGTAGAGGCCATTGTTGCGGAGGGCGGCATCCATGCGTTGCTGGCTCTCCTTCACCGCACTATCCGGCAAGCCCACGAGGAAGAAGAACGCACCATTCTCCACGTTCACCTCGGCGGTGACGATGGTGGCGTTGATGCCGAAGACGGCGCTGCCGTAGACCTTGACGAGCATGGCATGTTTTCGATCACACCCGGAGCCGCTGTGGCGTCGACCCAATGGGTCGACCTATGCGGCCAAGGGGATTGTGGATGATGTCAATGGTACCCATCGATCAAGCATTAGGGTCGCGCCGGCGCGGTTCCGCCATATCGCGTTCGATGTGATCGATGAAAGCGTGGATGACCTTGATGTGAACCTCTTGGATGCGATCGGCGTAACCGTTGTGGGGTACGCGCACTTCCACGGTGCAGAGTTCCGCGAGTTTGCCGCCGTCCTTGCCCGTGAGGCCGATGACGTGCATGTTCTTCGCCCGGGCCACCTCGGCGGCGCGTAGGACATTCGGGCTGTTCCCGCTGGTGCTGATGGCGAGCAGCACATCACCCTCGCGACCGTGGGCTTGTACGAAGCGTGCGAACACTTGCTCGAAGCCATGGTCATTGCCCACGCAGGTGAGGTGGCTTGGGTCACTGATGCTCAGGGCGGCGATGGGCGGGCGGTCGTCGCGGTAGCGGCCGGTGAGTTCCTCGGCGAAATGCATAGCATCGCACATGCTGCCGCCGTTCCCACAGCTGATGACCTTGGCGCCCTGCTTGAGGCAATAGCTCATGAAGGCGGCGGCCTGCGCCACGGCGGTGATATTGGCCGGATCGGCGAGGAAGCGCTGGAGGACGTCGGCGGCCTCGGAGAAATGCGAACGGATACGTGCTTCGGTGCTCATTGTCCCAAAGATGCATCAAAGCGGGTCGCCGCCGCGGTAGCCGATACGAAGGCGATCGCCGGTCGGATGGTCAAGCAAGTGCTTCACCACTTCAAAGAGCTCACTTACGGCGGTGTCGGTCCGTTCCTGCCGTCCCTCCAGGCGCTCCACGCGCAATTGGAGCTCAAGGTCGTTCTGCAGGAGCCGGTTCAGCCGGACGAACACCCGCATGATGCGGATATTCACCGCGATGGCCTGTTCGCTATTGAGCACGCTGGAGAGCATGAGCACGCCGTGTTCGGTGAATGCAAAGGGAGGCAGCCTACGACCTCCCCATGATCTTGATATCGCAGGTTGCGATGTCAAGTTGGCCCATTCCTCTTTCGTCAGGGCGAACATGAAATCCTCCGGGAACCGGCTCATATTCCGTTTCACCGCCTCGTTCAACCGGAAGGTCGGCACGCCATACAATACGGCCAGGTCGTGCGCCAACATCACCTTCTGCCCACGAACCCAGTGGATCCGCGCAGCGATCGCCTCCTCGGGCCATGCTTCTGCTACCATGCTCTCGACCGGTTGACGAATTATTCGTCAGGCGATCGGCGATTAATATGGCAACTTGTTGACGAAAAAACAAGAAGCGGTCTTACACGAGGCTTGTAGTACGTGGTTGATGTCAGCGACTGGCCTGCTGGCCGAGCTGCTTCATGCCTTCGATCCCGCGCTCCAAGAACTCCTTATAGTCGGACACGTCCGGGGTGTATCCCACCGGGTCGGTGAGCAATTTGCCATCAGGGCTGAGCAGGGCATAGTAGGGCTGGCTGCTGATCACAAAGGTCTCCAGCTGCACGGTGCTCCATTTGTTGCCCTTGGTCACGATGAGCTTTTGTTTACCTGTGCAGGTCACATACTCGTGTTGTTCCTCCTTGGGCAATTCGCGCTTGTCGTCCACGTACAGGGAAACGAGCACGTAGTCGTTCTCGATCAATTCCTTCACGCCATCCTTGGGCCATACGTGTTCTTCCATCTTCCGGCAGTTCACACAGGCCCAACCGGTGAAGTCGATCATCACGGGCTTACCCACTTCCTTGGCATGGGCGAGGGCCTCATCCAGGTCGTGGAAGGCTTCGGCCTTCTTGGGCAGTATCCAGCTGTACCCGGCTGGAGGCGCCAAACCGCTCATCAACGCCATCGGAGTGAAGGTGCCCGCCTTGCGGTCCACACGCAGGCCGAATGCCAAGTAGATGGTTGCGGCCGTGAAGAGCGCGATGAAGGCCCAGCGGACCGTTCCACGCGACTTCACCGGGCTGTCGTGCGGGAAACGGATGAGGCCGAACAGGTAGAGCGTGATACCCAGCGCACATAGCACCCACACCACCATGAATAGCTCATAGGGTACGATGGACCATTGCTTCACCAGGTCGGCATTGCTCAGGAACTTGAACGCGAGGGCCACCTCGGCGAAGCCCAGCACCACCTTCACACTGTTGAGCCAGCTGCCGCTCCGGGGCAGGGAGTTGAGCCAACTGGGGAAGAGGGCGAACAGCGCGAAAGGAAGGGCGAGAGCCATACCGAAACCACCAAGGCCTGCGGTCAACTGCCAAGCGCCTCCATCGGCCGTGAGCGCACCTGCGAGCAAGGAACCGAGGATCGGCCCCGTGCAGCTGAAGGAGACCAGTGCCAGGGTGAGGGCCATGAAGAAGATGCCGATGAGGCCGCCGAACTTCGAGGCCTTCTGGTCCATGCTGTTCACCCAGCTACTGGGGAGCGTGATCTCGAAGTAGCCGAAGAAGCTCACCGCGAAGACCAGGAAGATCACGAAGAAGAAGACGTTGAGCCAAGGGTTGGTGCTGATCTCATTGAAGATCTCTGCGTTCACCGAGCCCAGCACGTGGAAAGGCACGCTGAAGAGCAGGTAGATGCCCAGGATGAAGCCACCGTAGGTGAGGGCATTGCGCAGCCCCTTCGCTTTGTCCTCACTGCCCTTGGTGAAGAAGCTCACCGTGAGCGGGATCATGGGGAACACGCAAGGCGTGAGCAACGCCACAAGGCCACCGAGGAACCCGAGCAGGAAGATCCGCCACAACGAGGCCGAACCGCGCACTTCCTGTTCATCGGAGCCATCGCTCTTCACCACCGGCGCATTCAGGTCCACCGAGGCCAGCTTGTATCGGCAGTCGCCCGAAGCGGCCACCGTGTTCGAGCCGATGGTGATGGCACCGCTCGCCAAGTTCACGGTGAAGGGCACCGGATCGGGGAAGATGCACTGGCTGTCATCGCAGGTCATGTAGTTCACCACGCCCTTGACATCCTTGGCCGGATCGCTGACCACCAGCTCATGGATGAAGGAGGCGACGTGCTTGAACTTGCGCACTTGGATCCCGAACATCTCGTCCATGCCCTCCTTCATGTCCTTGCCTTCCTCCTTGGCTTGACCTTGGAACTTGGCGTGTGTGATGGTGCTGTCGAGGGTGATGCTGGTGGGAATGGGGCCATCACCGAAGCTCTCCTGCGAATAGATGTACCAGCCCTCCTGGACCGTGGCGGTGAAGCGGAAGCGCCACAACCCATCCTTCAGCTTCTCCGTGGATAGTGACCATGCCACAGGCTCTGACTCTGCTGAGAGGGTGTTAACCTCGGTGGCCCCCCCTTTGAAAGGAATGCCAGCGAATTCGACCTTTTCTTGCACAAGCAGGACCTGGAAGTAGAGCGGATCGGTGATATCGCACGCACGATCATTACAAACCATATAGTCCAACCTACCGGTGATGGGTAGTTGCGCGTCCGTAACCTTGACACGTTGGGTGAATAAGGCGTAGCCTTTGAATTTCTTCACTTCCATGCCAAAGACGGGATCCTCGCCTTGGATGGTGTGTTCACCCGTCTCGGTGGCCTTTCCCATGGGGATAGCGTGGGCCAGCGTATCCAACGTGATGGCGGTCGGTATCGGTCCCATATCGCCGAAGTTCTGTTGCGAGTACACGAACCAACCTTCGGTGAGGTCGGCCCGGTAAACGATATCCCAAACACCTTCTTCCACCTTCATCATGCTGATGGACCACCTCACGTGTTCGGGAGGTGCCGCATGGCCAGGAAGCTGGGCGCCAGCGATCAGGGTCTGGAGAAGGGCGAAGAATGCAAGTAGGGAACGGAACTTCATGGCTTGGCGGGTTCGGCCTCGATGGTCACTTCAAAGGGCACGATCACGGGTGGAAGGCAGGTCTTGTCGTTGCATACCATGTACTCGACCTCGCCTTTCACGATGAGGGAGGTACTCGGAACCGTGGGAGATACGGTGGTGGTGAACCGAGGAGAGCCGTCATGGTAACGGACCACCATGGCGAAATTGGGATCATACTCCTCCCGTGGGATAGGTTCCTGGATCGCACTGGCAGGTCCGTGTCCGGTTGATGGAAGGATGCGAACGGCGGTCGGGATCGGTCCTTCATTACCTGGGAGGACGGTGGCGTAGATGTGCCAGCCCGCATCAAGAACGGCGTCGCAATGCACCGCGACCGATCCATCGGCTTGGCGCTGGGCGGAGAAGCTCCAATGCACGGGAGGCGTGGAGGGCATCCATGCTGCCAAGAGAAGGGAAATGAGCAAGGTGTGCATCGGAGGGTACGGTCGCAAAGCTAACCCCCTCCTGACAGCCCGGTTCAAGTGCCTGTTCCGATCCTTGCGATCCTATGGGACCGCGTCCTTGTTAAGGAATGTCAATGCTCACCACCCGCGAAACGGGAATGGTGGTACCGTACTTCAGCACGATGTTATCAGGGTCGTAGGTCCAGATGGTGGTTTCCACCGCTTTGAGCCCTTGATCGTCCTGAAAGAGGATGCGGCACTTGCCATGTTCGGAGTTGCCCAATCGCGTGGCCACCTGCAGCGTGTGCAGGATGGAACGACGTTGATCCATGGTGATGGATACGGGCTCTTGTGGGAAACGCAAGGCCGGGATCTGTTCCTTGGGAATGAGGGTCGCACGGATATCCAACATGGTCGATCGTATTGGGTGGCCTGAAGATACGCTCGCCCGCTACCCCTTTCCAAGCACCTGTTGATAAAAATGACGAGGGTCAGTCAATGGTCCTGTCCACGCGGAGCACCCGTTGCGTGTTGGCAGAAGCTCGTGCCATACCGGAAGCACGTATACCACAGCACCACAGGATCCGCTCTGCATCGCACAGCACCATCGTGCGGTCCTTGAGGTGACGCGGAACCTTGGCGTCGATCAACACATCGCTTATCAGCTTGCTTCCGTTCATTCCCGCAGGCAACAGGCGATCGCCCGCGCGCCATGGTCGCACCACCAACGGCAGCACCAGGCGGTCGATATCCAACCACACCACGTCCGGACCAGCGTTGGCATCGATGTCGGAGGCATGGACGGAACGCATATCCAGCGGCATACCCGTCGGTGGTCGAAAGGGATCATGGATCGTCCATTCGCCCAGCGCCTGTTGGAATGGTACGATCAAGAATGCCTCACGATCGGCAAGTACCTCCACCCCTTCACCGGGAAAGCGCGCGCCCACTTTCCCCTGTTCCATCACCCGCACCATGTCCGCAATGCGATCGGGGTGATAGCCACGCCCTTCGAGCAAGGTGTGCAACAACACGCGAGGTGCGAGTGAGGCGCGCAGTGTGTCGAAGGTGATGCGCAATACCCCTTCGGCATCGGGACGAAGATGAGCCACCAATTCATTGATGCGTTGTTTAGCAAGGAGGTCCAGTTCGCGCGCCAGTTCAACATTCCGATACATGACCGTGCGTACCCCTGGTCTCAGGTCCTCCATCAGTGGCACCAATTCCTTGCGCACACGAGCACGCAGGTATGCAAGGTCGCTATTACTGGCGTCCTCACGCCATGGAACGCGCAGTATACGCGCAGCCTCGATGATATCGGCACGCGTGCTGGTGAGCAAGGGTCTGATGAATGGACCACTACGTACGGGGATACCTTGCCAGCCGCGTGTTCCCATACCCTGCATCAGGTTCATGAGCGTGGTCTCCATCGCATCATCGGCATGGTGTGCCATGGCCAACCGCTCCGGGCCTTGATGAACAAGGCGATGGAACACCCTGTACCGGAGTGAACGTGCGGCCATTTGCACGGAAGAGTTCGATCGCTCCACCTCTACTCCCACATCCACTTCCTCCACGTGCAAAGGGATACCGAGTTCAGCACAATACGCCACCACCAGTGCACGGTCGGCAGCACTATCGGCACCTCGCAGGCCGTGGTCGATGTGAACGGCCTGGACCGGATGGCCTAGTTGATGAAGCACGGTGAGGAGCACCATGCTGTCCACACCGCCGCTTACGGCCACCCAAACAGGGGCTCCCTGTTCCAACAACGCGTGTTGGTGGATGAAGAGTCTCACGACCTCAAGCATGGCGCAGGGCATCAAGCACGGATCGGGCCTTCACCACGCACTCCTCCCATTCGGACGCCGGGTCGCACAAGGCGGTGAGCGCGCTACCGGTACGCAAGGAGGCTAGGCCCGATCGACGATCGAACTCGATCGCACGGATCACCACATTGAGGTCGCCCGTGCCATCCGGAGCGAAGAATCCGAGCGATCCACTGAACGCACCGCGAGGGACACCTTCGGCCATTGCGATGAGTTGCATGGCGCGCTCCTTGGGCGCACCGGTCATGCTTGCCATGGGGAATGCGGAACGCACCACGTCCAAGGGCCCGGACCCGGATGCGATGGTGGCGGAGATGGTGCTCACCAGTTGATGTACACGCGGATAGCTCCTTACCCCGCAAAGCTCTCGGACCGTAACGGTGCCTGGCGCAGCAACGCGCGAAAGGTCGTGTCGCATGACATCCACGGCCATCACGTTCTCACTACGCTCCTTGGCGTCACGGGCAAGTTCATCACGGAGCCGTGCGTCCTCTTCAGGATCGGAGGAACGAGGACGCGTACCCTTCATGGGCTCCCCGATCACCTGCCGATGGTCGAAGGCCAGGAAACGCTCCGGACTGGCGGAGAGTATGAAGCGATCCCCGTCGCGGTGGAACGCTGCGAAGGGTGCTTGGGACCGATGTAGGAGGCGTTGGAAGGCCGTGAATGGTTCGAGGGATGGCCAGTGCGCGAACCGTTCCACACAGTAGTTCACCTCATAGATATCACCGCGTTGGATGTGGCGCATCAAGCGATCCACATGGTACATGTAATTGGTGCGATCGGTGCGTTCTGTCCAGTGCGCGGCAAGCTCCACATCGGGGTCGAGCAGTTCGGTATGGAGGTCGTCGCGGCGCTCCTGGATCTCTTGGACATGTGCCGGGTGGACGTGCAAGTACACCACTTGACCGCGCCATTCCACCACCCATTTGGGTATCCACCATTGTGAAATGGGGCCACCGTCGGCTCTACGTGCTTCTGTCCCATCAGCGCCGATCCACTCATAGGGAAGCGCCCCAAAGGTCCAATCCATCGCACGTCCCTCCTGATCGAATGAGGGCGCATCCACAACTTCGTGCACACCAATACCCAGCACGGCACGACCCTGGTCCGCGATGCGTCGATAGAGGAATCGTTCCTCGCGAAGCAACATCGCAGGCACCACAGCCACCGGTCGGTCAAGCACTAGGGTCGTCCGCACGGGGCCAAGTTATCAGCACCGCCACTTGGGATCGGCGGCATTCTCGCACTATCTTCCCAACGCTCTTGGCGATCCGCAGATGAGTACCGCTACCCGATATGGCTCGTTCCTACTCCTCCTGATAGGGCTGAATGGTACGTCCGTGATGGCCCAGGGACGCGTGGTGTTGAACGATGGCGGATGGTTGCGGATCGATGGAGGTGCTTGGTTGGTGGTGGAAGAGCCCACGCCGGCAGGCATCGGTACGTCAGGTAGCGGGGGGAACATCCGGAGCGAGGGCGAGTTCAACCGGATCCGCTGGCAGATCCGCAATAATGTTGGCACCTACGTGGTGCCCTTCACCACGGCGAGTGGGGTGCGCACGCCCTTCAGCTTCGAGGTCGTGGGCGCCGGGTCGAACGAGGCGACCGCATCCATCTGTTTCTCCACCTACAATTATGGAACACTCGGTGGTACCAACTGGGATAACGACGGATACCGCCCCACGGATGTGACCCACATGCACAATTACTTCACCGGCGCGCCCTCGAACAACTCGGACCAGGTGGTGGACCGGTTCTGGATCGTGGATGCAGGAGTCGCCTCATATGGCTATGGAACCAGGCCGGCCGTGCGCTTGGGCTTCACCTACGACCCGGGTGCTGCCACTGGCGATGTGCGCACGGGCAATACGATCACATCCACGAGTCCCCTGGCGGCTCAACGCTTCAACCCTCCTTTGGATGCCTGGGGGGATGTGCTCTTCGCAAGCACGTTCGCGCTGGGGCCTGTGAATACCGTGACGAATGTGAATGTCGGACCGAGCGATCTGTTCCGATCCTGGACGCTCTCCAATGTGGCGCAACCGCTGCCGGTGCGACTGGTAGGATTCGCGGCGGAATGTACCGAGGCACGTGTGCAGTTGACGTGGACCACTGCGAGCGAATCCGGTTCCTCCCATTTCCTGATCTGGCGAAGCTCCGATCAGGAAGCCGAGCAAATGATCGGAACCGTACCAGCCGCAGGGCACAGCAACGGAATTCGATCCTATGTATCCATGGATAACGATGCACCGGCAGGTAACCTCTACTATCGGTTGGAGGGCGTGGATGTGGACGGGAGCTCACAACTGAGTGACCAGGTCACCACATACTGTGGACACGTTGATACTCCATCGTTCACCGGCTGGTACGCTGATGGAGCACTGTTCGTGGACCATCACCTTCCCGAAGGAGGTCACTCTAGCTGGGAATTGTACAATGCAGCGGGCCAAGTGGTGGCCACTTGGCCGGTGATGGAATTGCACCCTGGGGAACACCGGACCAGACTCCCACTCCGAGGCGTGAGCACGGGTCTCTACACACTACGGGCAGGTAACCGGGACATCGGTTCAGCAGTGCGTTTGGCGATACCGTGAACGCGCTGCTCGAACAACACTCCAGCCCAAGACCATCGCCAGAGCCACTAGCGCCGAGTGGCCGATCAGGTCGCCGGTCCGGGCGTATAGCGTGAGTTCCTCGTTCATCGCAAGATCTGCGTGGAACGCAGTGGCGGTCCACCAATCCGTGGCATCATGGACCACTCCACGCTGGTCCACCCAACAAGAGATACCCGTGTTCGCGGAACGTGCGATACAGCGGCGCTGCTCGATGGCCCGAAGGGATGCGAAGGTGAGGTGCTGCACTGGGCCGGGCGAATCGCCCCACCAACCATCGTTGGTGATGATGGCGATGAGGTTGCCTCCATTGACCACATGGGCACCCACATGCTCACCGAACACCGACTCGTAACAGATGGCTGGCACCAGGGCGATGCCTGAAGCTGGGTCGTGAAGCACGCTCCGTTCCTGTTGCGTGCCCAACGATCCGCTCACCCCGCCCAGGTCCACGCTCAGCGCACTGAGCTTGCCCAGGATCGCCTCGAAAGGCATCATCTCCACACCGGCGACCAGTTTGGACTTGTGGTAGTGATGCAGTGACCCGTCGGTGGGTAGGAAAAGCGCAGCGTTGTACGCCTCGTACCAAAGTCCGGTGCCTTCGATCCCCCGTGCTGTGACAGGCAGTTCCTCTCCGTTATGGAACAGGTGGGCCGAAGACATACCGGTCATGAGCGCGGCATCGGGATGGCGTTGTTGGAATGCGCGTAACCGCGCAACGCTGGCCGAAGAACCGAGGTCGTTCTCCCATAGTCCATGTAGCACTGGCTGCGCGCTGCGCAGGTCCAATGTGGCTTCCTCCTGCAACGCGGTCTCAGGCATCACCACCAACCGGGTGCGAGGGGTGATGGCACGCTCGGCCAAGGCGAGCATGGTATCCAGTTGCACCATTGGATCCTCGTGGAACTTCTGTCCGTAGGGATCGATATTGGGTTGTACGATCACGACCTCCACGCGAGTGCCCTTCTCCGTATGGGTGAAAAAGAGGAGCAGCGAAGTACCGACCGGAACAAGGACCAAGGCCGCGAGCACAGGCCAACGTCCTCGGATCGGGAGCGCTGTCGCTGGAGCAGGATGAATGATCCGTGCGTGTACCCAGAGGACCACCGACCAGATCCACAGTGAACCGCCTAGCACACCTGTCCATTCATACCATTGCACCAATGCAGGCATGGCGCCGAACACATTCCCCATGGTGAACCACGGCCACTTCAGGTCCCATTGATGATGGATGTGCTCGAAGGCGGTCCAGGCCACCACCAAGGCCACCATTGACCACTGGTCCCCCGACCACTTCCGGACAACGCGCTTGATCCACCACGGCACCAGCATGAGCACCGAGTTCACCAGCATGGGTGAGAGGCCACTGACCAGTCGTGTGGTCAAGGGCTCGCTCACGCCGAAGAACCACCACGAGGTGGCAGCGTTCCAGGTGAGTACGGTCAGTAGGACATAGGGTACGAAAGCGCGTCCTCGGCCCTTTGTGCGCCGGTCGTGTAATACCTCGGCATGCAACAAGGGCAACCAAGCGATCAGAGCCAATGGAGCGACACCTCCGATACCCGGCCAAGCCAGCGCCCAGAGTATTCCACTCAGTACCGCCCAAGCAGCAACGTGTCGGCGAAGTAGGATACCGGATGACACGTCGGCGAAAGTAGGCGCGATCAGCGAAGCAGGTACATCTTGCCCATACCCTTTGTGAAGAACGAGGATGCGGAGGTTTCCCGCAATTCGATGTCCTCACCGTGCAGTTGTGCGATCACACGATAGAGGTATACGCCGCGCGCCAGCCTGTCCCCGAAGGAATCCGTGCCGTCCCATTCGAACTCGGTCATGTTCCGTCCCACGCGCATCGGACCCAGTTCGGCCATGCTCACCTCGCGCACCACCTTGCCCGTGATCGTCAGGATCTGGATCTTCATATAGGTGGGTGGCTCGGTTCCGGTCACGGTGAACACGAAACGTGTACTGGTAGTGAATGGATTGGGGTAGTTCAGGACCTCGGTGATGGTGGAGCGATTGATCACTTCGAAGTTGATCTTCAACTCCCGATCGCCAGAGGCGTTGTTGCTTCGGTCATTGGCCATCACCGTAAGGGTGTGGACACCATCGGTGGCGAAGGTCGGCCGGTAGTGTATGCGGGCTTCGTTCGCCGTGTTGGTGGCCGGCAGGAACTGCATGTTCTCCACACCGGAACCGGTCCTGAAGAAGAGCCGCTCCTGTGCCGATCCGGGGCGCGTGAGGTATACCCGGAACAACGCCGTGTCCGCAGGTGAATCGTGGAGCAGCACGGTGTTCTCATCGTCCAAGCGGATCTCGATCTCGGGTTTGGCGGAAACGATATCCCCGTCGAGAATATGCATACCATCGAAGGTGACGTCGAGTATGGGGTTCTCATCATCGCCGGCCACCTCGAAGCGCAGTTGGGCGATGTTATTGAACCTGTACTGCTCGATCTGGCCGAACACGCCCGTCACGGTATCGATGGGGTTGGCTTCGATTATGATGGTGTTGGGTCCGCCAAGGCCGGTGGTATTGAACCGGATGGTATCCAACAACGTGGTACCTGCGAGCAAGGGGGCGTTCAGCTTGTAATGCACCCGATGTCGCTGGTTGTTACGGTCGAGCACCCAAGCGCCCATGAGCAGGCTGTCCATATCGAAGAGGCTCACATTGTGCACGGCCACAGCGACCCGGGCTTCCTGACCTTCGAACAACTCTTCCTGCAACTGCACGAATCCAGAAGGCGGGTCGATGGCACACTCGGGAACAGGCGCGCTCAGTAATTGCCAGCGCTTCAATTGGGACGGGTCGGGAGCGTTCGCCTGGTCGTTATCGAAGAAGTGCCCACGCAGACGGACCGTCGGGTAGTTTGCAGCGGAGATCAGTTGATCAAGTGGGAGGGAGTCACCCTCGGCGATCACGTTGGCCAGGTCGAACTCAGTGCCATTCGGGGTGATACCGCGGAGGATGATCCGTGTGCTATCACCGGGATCACCGCCCGAGCGCTCGTTCCAATACAGCTTGGTCCAGGCCGTAGCAGGACCAGCGACAGGAGTGGTGACCGTGCCTTGGTTGGCTGGGCTGTCCACCCAAACGGAAAGCTGCAGGAAACCAGGGTCGCCCGGAGGGAAGAGTTGCGTGGCGATGGTATCGCGGAACGAGCCAGGAACGCCTTTGCGGTAATAGAAGATGTAGGCCACACTGTCCGTCAGCGAGCTGAAATCGAGCTGCGGATCGATCGTTTCCAGATAGGGCATGAGCCCCGGAGCGTTCGCAGCCATGCCCGCCTTGTCCAGGTAGAGCCAGGTGTAGCACAGTACATGGTCGCCATCGTCCACGGCGGTATCCAGCATGTTCTGCATACCGGCCAACTGCGGTGCGCTGTTGGTGAGGAACGTGAAGAACTTCCGAACGCGGGTTCCACAGACGCCGTTCTGGTTCAGGTTGCCGAAGTTGTTCTGCGGGTTCTCGCCCTGGTAGCTGGTACCCCAAGGCTCAAAGGTCCCGGGGTCCACGACCGCCACGTGCCACCCGGCCACATTGCCACACCCGTTGTAGTCCTGGGGCTCAAGGTCGATCGACCATTCGGTGTAGGGGGAATAGACGCTGTCATGCACCTGCGCGCGAATGTTCCGCTGTCCGGTGAAGAAGTCGAGATCGCGCTCCGGCCGGTCATAGACGATGTTGGAGTACGTATTGTGCTTGAACTGATGGTAATGCGCTTGGCCCCAACCATGCTTGCCCGGGATGTACTGGAAGGAACGCTCATACCAATTGAAGCTGCCATTTCCGGTGCTGTCGATACTGCAGCGCCAGAAGAACACGGTGCTGTCCACCTGGCTGTTCAGTGCGTAGATGTTCTGCGGGGTCCAGGATACCACACCACCGGGTGCTGTGATGGATGTGGTCTCCAACAAGGGACTATTGAACAGGTCCGTGGTATCGATCTGGAACAAATAGACCCGAGGGGCTGCGAACGGGTCGCCCGTGCTTGCGCGCAGGGGTTGCACCGGATCGGGCACGATAGCGAAGTCATAGGGATAAATGGGTATGAGGTCGCCGGAAGTGATGAAGAGCGAACTGGTCGTGCCATTGTTGGTATCGTTCTCCAGCTCATCCACTTCGTCCGGGTCGAGGTCGACGGCAACACGCATGGTGTTGATGCCCTGACCCCCACTCTGCCCGCGCGTTGGTACATTGAAGTAGGCCGTATCACGTAGATACACGTCCTCGATCACCGTGGAATACTCCTCTGCCGCGACGAGCCCTGGATTGGACCGCTCAAGAGTGACACGCACCGGACCATTGATCGCCTTGCCGATGTTGGTGATCACAGCCTTCACTTGGAACGTGTCGGCATCTGCCGTTACCGGGGATGGGTCGTAGTAGACATCCTCATCGCTCACGGTATAGTCAGGCTTGTCGAAGGAGTTCAGTACGATGGTGGGATCGCCTTGCAGGGTGAAGGTGTGTGCAGTATGCAGGGTGTTGAGGTTGTAGCTGTTCTGCATCACCTGGTTCACGGCATACTTCATATGCTCGCCGATCCCCTTACCGTGATTCACACGGGAGAAGCTGCGGTAGAACGCATTGGAATAGTCCATCAGGTAGGGCGCCGAGGCCAATTCCGTGGTGGCCAGGAACCCAATGGGACCTGTATTGGGAGCCAGCACCCATCCCTCACCCTGACTGAGCCGGTTGTTCTGGTGGATATTACCGATGTAGCATGAATTCCCGATCACCAAGGGATGCTTACCGTTCCACTGATAGTTCACCGGATCGTCGATGGTGATATCGAAGCTCGATGCGTAGGCATGGGCCAGGAAGGTCATGAGCGTCACCCCCTCCTGGATCAAGGTGCGGACACTATCAGCGCTCGCGGACTGGAAGGTCTCCGAGGAACTCTTCCTGAAGGTGGATACCGATCCTCCGAAGCTGGTATCCACAGCCACCGCCTTGAGACCATTGAGGTAATTCACGAATCCGCCCGTCTCTCCCGGGTCGAACCCTCCGGCGAAATGCAGGATGTTCTTCATCCACACCCCAGGTGTTTGTGACTCCAGTGCCTGGACCTTCGCCAAATAGGCGAGTACCTCATCGGGTGTGTACACGCTCAATCGACCCACTGGGATCTCGACCACTGTTGGATCGAACCGCAATCCGATGGTGAAGGCCACATCCGAGGCAGGGTGCCCGAAGGTGGGCACAAGGCAGGTCTGGTAAGCCCCGGCCGCATCCGGCCGGATCCCTGGTACGAACTGGTTCACGGTCACGTTCTGTACGGACTTACCGATGAGGAACAGGGCCTTGGGTGAGGTCGCCCAGGAATCAAGCAGATACCGGCACCATCGGCGAATGGCGAATGCATGCTTCGGCACACCACCACCGAACTGGTCATACAGTTCATCCACATCGACCAGAACGGTATTGTATGGATTACGTATCGAGATCTCCCGATAATTTGCGTAGGCCTGCGCAGCGCTCATCAGGCTTTCGTGGGTCACTATGAGCATGGCATCGTTCACCTCGTTCGCGAGGAAATCGGTGAAGAAGCCCGTGCCATTGACGGGTGTCAGTGAGGTAATGGGAAGGACACTTTCCTGCCCGAAGACGATCGCCTTGGTGAGTGCGCTATCGGGATGTGCTTTGAGCAAGGCTTTCCACCGGGCGCCGGCAGCTGTGGGGATCACGCGCCGCACCGTGTCCCCGTAAGCATGGATGACCGGTGTACCGGCCAGGTTGCTGAAATCCACGTGCAGGAAGCCATCCTCGTCCAGATCCGGTAGCTCCATGACCTGTTGGGGGTCATTGTCCATGTGGAACATCTTCGCATAACGGATGGAGGCGCTCGCTATCGCTTGCTGATCGGCATAGGTGGGCAGGAAGGATCCGATCTGACCGGGTGCGAAAAGATCACGCATCACCCTGAATCGTACCACCGTATTGGCGGCTATGTTCGCTAGGGGAGCTTGAAAGACATTGTGGACCACCTTGAAACCACTGTAGATGGTATCGGCACCAAGAACACCTGGCGCAGCTCCATAAACGATCTTCACGTGATGGTCCGGAAGCGACCCACCAGGATTCGCAGTGCCGACCACCGTGGCACGTATGGTCGCATCCGGCGGGTTGGGGCCTGTGTATTTTCGTGGAGCAGCGATGGTCAGCTGTCGGTCCACGGAATCAGTGGTGAGGTTGGTCACATTGGAGTCATACCAGCCCTCTCCTTCCACATATAGGCCACTGCTCGCACCGTACTGGCCAGTAGGACCCAGGAAGTAACGGCCTTGCCTTCCCAGACCAACTTCGCCCCAGTAATAGGGCACCACCGGGTAGGGCGTATGGTCCAACGTGGGCTGAGCAACGATATGATGCTTGGCTACGTCGGGATCATCGTCCCATGTGAGGTAATAGCGGATGGTGTCGTTGACGAAACTGTAGTACGGGTTCCCGGCCATGGTCGGCGACGGGTACATCAGCTGATCCAGCCAGGCATCGTTCTTGGAAACCTGGAACTCGATGAAATCCGCTTCATCGAACGACCCATCAGCCTCTCCTTCCACGTAGATCGCGACCGGCTTCTCGCGGCTGAAGAGCATGAGGTCGCGGGGATCCACGGTACCTGCCGGAAAACCAGCGGCCAACAAGGTGGCCCGGTCGATACGTCGCATACCGTTCTCGACCACGTCGAACCGCCAATACCTGCGCTCATGGTCGATCCATTCATTGCCATAGGGCAACTGTGCCGCCGATACCAGCGCGTAGGAGCCGAACAGTAACGCGAGTAGGGTTCTGATCATGAAGCGGTCCGCTTGAAGATGTCGAACTTGATGGAGAAGATGTTCGAGTACAGCGCGACGCTGTTATCCCCGATATCGGTAAGTGCGTAGTCCAAGGAGAAGCTCTTGATACGCAAGCCCAGTCCGATGTTCGGCTGCAAGGAGAGTTGTTTGTCATCGGAGATATCCGTGACATACTGGATATTGCTCAGACCTGTCCGCACATAGAAGATGCGCGCATAGCCCAACTCGATGCCCAACCGCGGATCCGCACTGAGGGTACCGCTCTGGATCAAGGTATTGCGACGACCGTCGAACGTATTCTCCAGTTCCAAGGCGGCAATGAGGTCGAACTTCTCGCCGAACTTGAACTCCCGTGCGGCACCTAGCATCAACCGGGGCAAGGTCACCTCCACGCTGTTCTGCGGCAATTCATTCCCGGTCTGAGTGAACACATCGATGGTCCGCTGGTCGATGGTATAGCTCCACGCATTGAAGGTGCCGGTCACATCGCGAGCCACGGCGGAGAACCGCCACTGGTCCAGATCGTATTGCGCACCGGCATCCAGCCCGAAACCCCAAGCCTTGCCGAATTCACCGACGCGGCGATAGATCACCTTGGCGCTACCCCCCAGCCGCAAGCCGGGCACCTTGAGTTTCCGTGCATAACTCACGATGAAAGCGTGGTCCGCCGAACTGAATGAGGTGATGCGGTCGTAATCGATGTTCCCGGAGGGATCGATGAGGTCGATGGTGTTCGGGATGTTATCGATCCCGAAGCGCACGAACGTGAAACCGATGGTGCTGTTCTCATCGATGGGCTTGGCCAAGCCGACGTGGTCGTACTTGGCTATTCCAGCGAAGTACTCACTGTGCATGGCGCCGATCTGAAGGTCGCCTTTCACGCCCAATAGACCCGCAGGATTCCAATAGCCGCTGGTCACATCATTCACCACACTGGTATAGGCACTGCCCATGCCCAACGCACGCGCTCCCACGCCGATGGCCAGGAACTCATTGCTGTACTTGGGGGCGTCCTGGGCCATGGCACCAACCGCCATGAACATACCCGATGCCATTGCAACCAGACTGCGTGCTCCGATCAAGGTCTTCATTCTGTTCTGTATTGACGCAGCTACTAACTCGTGGTGGCCTCCTTTATTGCCTCGAATTTAACCAACTTCGGCCCCGATGGCACGGCTACCCCGGATCCCCGACCTGTTAACGACGGCGAACCTAGCCTGTGGCATGGGCTCCATCCTGCTTGCCTCCCAAGGACAACTAACATGGGCATGTTGGCTGGTGTTCGCCGGGGCGTTGTTCGATGTGTTCGATGGTTTGGCGGCCCGGGCATTGGGTGGTGGTTCACCCCTGGGAGCCCAATTGGACAGTCTGGCGGACATGGTGACCTTCGGGGTGGCGCCGGCGTTCGCTCTTTTCGCGAGCGCACTTGAACCATCCGGACGAGGTTGGCACATCACGGTCCATCCCGCCCTTTCCGCTCCGATGGACCTTTTGAGCTGGCCTACCTTCACCTCCGCGATCGTTCTTGCCGTCGCATCGTGCTGGCGCTTGGCCAAGTTCAATTTGGACACCCGACAGGCCAGTGGGTTCCTCGGTCTGCCCACTCCCGCCAATGGCTTGTTCTGGGTATCGATGGTACTGGGCTCCACGGGTGTGGGAGTGCATCCCGGCCCTGGCCATGACCTGATCATCAACGCCACCCGCGGTCTGCTGGACCACCCGTACGCGCTGTTGGGCCTTTCCTTGGCGCTCGCTGCACTCATGCTCTCCGAACTTCCACTGCCCTCTCTGAAGTTCAAGCACTTCAAGTGGAAGGGTAACGAGGTCATCTACCTGCTCTTGAGCACTGGGGCCTTGTTGGTAGCGCTCTACGGGATCCTGGCCGTGCCACTGATCATGCTCCTATACATCCTCAGCCCGCTGTGGGGACGTGTATTCCCGAAGGTGTAGATCGCAGTTTGCAGTTGTCAGGCTTCCGACAGATAAGGGAAATTGATCAGGCTCCTCTGTGGAACCTCCTGGGTGCGTGTTACCTCGAGGGCGCGGCACCACGCTCCAAAGGGCGCTCGCCCCGCCTGACAACTGACAACTGCGAACAGCCAACTGAAAACCCGTTACCATCTTTGCACCCATGAAGAACTTCCGTGCCTCCATCGATGTCATGCCCCACGACAACTTGCTGGACCCTCAGGGCAAGGCCGTTTCAGGCGCTATGGGCAACCTCGGACTGCCCGAGATCCACGGCGTGCGCATCGGCAAACACATCACCCTACAGGTGGAGGCCAAGGACAAAAAGGCCGCGGAGATGAAGGTGGACGAGGCCTGCAAGAAATTGTTGGCCAACCAGATCATGGAGAAGTACAGCTTCTCGGTCGAAGAGGCCTGATCCTGGGCTCCACGGTCTTCGCTCGCGGGTCCACGACCTACGTAATGCTTCACTGCACTTTACGGCGCAGCACGAAATTGCGGCCCAGGTACTTCTCCCGCACCTCTGCATCCCCCGCCAGTTCCTCCGCTGTTCCCTGTTTCAGGATCCGACCTTCATAGAGCAGATAGGCCCGATCCGTGATACTCAACGTTTCCTGCACGTTGTGATCGGTGATCAGGATACCGATGTTCTTGTCCTTCAACTTGGCCACGATGCCTTGGATGTCCTCCACAGCGATGGGGTCGACACCGGCAAAGGGCTCATCGAGCAGAATGAAGCGGGGCTCTGTAGCCAGTGCCCGGGCGATCTCGGTGCGTCGCCGTTCGCCGCCACTGAGCACATCGCCCATGTTCTTCCGCACATGTTGTAAACTGAACTCGTCCAGAAGCTCCTCCAGCTTCCGCGCCTGCTCGGTCCTTGACTTGTCGGTCATCTCCAAGATCGCACGGATGTTGTCCTCCACACTGAGCTTGCGGAACACACTGGCCTCCTGCGGAAGATAGCCGATCCCTTTCTGGGCCCTTCGATACATGGCCAGGTCGGTGATGTCCTCGTTATCCAGGTAGATGTGTCCTTCATTGGGCTTCACGAGCCCTACGATCATGTAGAAGCTGGTGGTCTTGCCCGCTCCGTTCGGCCCTAGGAGTCCGACGATCTCGCCTTGCCGCACCTCCACGCTCACACCGTTGACGACGGTGCGTTTCTTATATCGTTTGAAGATGGTATCGGCGCGCAGCATGATCAGAAGTTGAAGAAAAGCTTGGCCCGTAAAGCGAAGGGCGCCGTATTGGCGTGGTCGTTGTACCGCAATCGCCAGATCACGTCAAAGCGTAACACCTTGAGGATGTTCTCCACCCCGGCGCTCGCTTCCATGAACGGTCCATTGTACAACGAATACATGTCTTCCAGTAACAAGAGCTCTTGGCCATGCTTGCCGTCCAGATCGCCTGCCACGGCCTTGAAGGTGGCCACCTCCCGCCACTTCAAGCGACGCATCAAGGGGATACGGTTCAGGAAGAGGCCTTCGAAGTGGTGCTCGGCGGTCACCTGCACGTATCGATCACTGATGAACTCGAAGAAGTTCATGGTATTGAAGGCAGCATCGTCCAGGTAGAAGGTCTCATTACCACTGTGTATGATGAGCAACGGGTAGGGCAACGTCCCGTAGATACGACCGCCCTCCACCGTGGTGCGGGTCCACCCTACTGCTCCAAGTTGCCAACGCTTGTAGATGCGGCCGACCACCTTGGTGTATTCGTAGTCGCTCTCCAGGATGTCAGGTGCCCCATAGGCCAGGTGCAATTCCAGGGTGGGGAACTTATTGAAGCCCACGGATACCCGATCGAATTCACCGCTCACATATTTCTCGCGGTAGGCGAAGCGGGTGTTCAGGCTCAGCTCGGCCGTCCGTATGCTTCCCACCGTGGTCAGCCGGGGCACCTCGTCGAACACCACCTTCTCATAGGCAAGTTCACCCAACGCTTGTAGTGTGCGATACCGCACCATCACCTCGTTGGTGAATCCTGCGAACCACTCCCGCTCCAGACTGACCTTCCATTCCTCCACATCGGTGAGTTTCGTGTTGGGATTCCGCCGGAAGACGCTACCAAGCAGGTTGTCGTTGCGGAAAGCGTTCACGCTTTGACCGAGCTGTTCCACGTCGTGTTTGTAGGAGGCCCGATAGAGTAGTCGGGGTTCCTTGCTGATGAACCCACGCGTGGCCAAACCGAACTTGAAGCGTTCGTCAAGGAACCCGTACGCGCTATAGCCCTCGAATTCCACCCAGGTGCTGAAGCTGTTGCTGGTGCGCCCGCCCAAACGCAGGCGCATTCCTTCCACCGGATTGAAACTGACCGTGGTGAAGTAGGGCCCCAGTTCGACCTTACCCCGCTCGTAATAACCCGTGACGATGGTGCTCACGATATCCACGTAGGTACGGAACCGTGGTATCGTCTTCATGGTGTCCACCATCTCATAGATGGCGAGTTCCTTGGCCGAGAGTTGTTCATGGCGCTGGGTGTCCCAATAATCAGCGCCGAGGCTCAAGGGGTCGATCTCCACCACCACTTGGTCAACACCGGCGTAGAACGCATCATCCTTGAGTTGGTTGATCACAAAGTCGCGGTAGGTGGCCGTGCGTCTACCATAGAATCCCTGTACAGCGTTCTTGTTGCGCTCCCCGGTGTCCTTGATCACGTTCAGGTCCACCACGAGCTCGTCCCGTGTGAGCATCCATACCTCGTCGGCCACCAGGTCGTATTGCTGCTTCACCCAGAAACCCTGAACGAAATTGAGGTTGGCGCCTTCGGCGATCCCCGCTTCGATCCGATGCACGGCATAGGTGGTATCATTGATCCACATCTCACCCTTGAAAGCAAGTTCCTGCGGCCGCTTGGGCTTGAACTCCAACTTATAGCACCAGTGGTTTCCCACGAAGTTGCTGTCCGTGAGGAAGTAGTCATAGAAGGCACGGCCACCATCGGCTATGGGGCTGATGAAGTTCTTGCCGAACACCACGAGGTAATTGTCGTAGATGTTCACGTTCTGGTACATATCACCCATGAACTGGCTCACGCTCTCATTCTCGATGCCGCTCACCTTGGTCCCACGTATGTACTCGCGTTGCGCCTTGGGCTTCTGCCGGTAATACACCTCGCTGATGCTTTCGGTCATGAAGATCGGCAGGTAGGGCTTGGCATCCGTGCTGTCGATGTTGTCGAAGATGAAGGCGAATGGCTTGAACAGTTTCTTTTGAGTGAACTCCTCGGTGATGTTGTTCAGATCGAACTCGATCTTGTTATAGGCATCATATTCATAAGCCTCCAACTTCTCCCGGTTGTTCACCGGCTTGTTCTGCACCACACGACGCAGGATCGCGAACGCTGGATTCTCATCCGATGGTTTGATGACCACTTCGGTGAGTTGGACCTTACTGGGCTCCAGCGCGATGTTGATGACCTGGGCCTTGTCCTTACGGACCGGCAGCGCGCGCGACACGTAGCCCACCGACGATACCCGGATGGAATCCGTGGCGTAGTAGGTATCGATACCATACTGGCCGAGAATATCGGTGGTGGTCCCGATACGGCTGTCCACGAAGGCGATATTCACGAACGGAAGGGTCTCGCCCGTGGTAGCATCGGTGACCACGCCACTCACCTTGGTGGTCTGCGCATGGATCAGCGCAGGGAATGCACCGCAAAGGAGGATCGATCCAACGAACCAACGGACCGAGGCCATCATACCGGTTGACGCGTTAAAGTACCACTGGTCACCTGTCCGGACTTGGAGCGGACGGCCCTTGCGGAAACCAGTATGCTGAACTCGTAGAGCACCATCAACGGCCCAGACACGATCAACTGGCTCACCACATCCGGAGGCGTGAGAATGGCCGCGATGATAAGGATCGCTACGAAGGCGTGTTTGCGGTAGGTGCGGAGGAATTCCGGTCCCACGATACCCGCCTTGGTCAGGAACAGGATGACAAGAGGCATTTCGAAGACGATCCCGGTCCAAAGGGTCACGGAAGTGATCATTGCCACATAACTGTCCAAGGCAACAGCATTCTGCACCGAGCCGCTGACCTGATAGGCGCCGAAGAACTGGATGCTTAGAGGAGCCAGCATGTAATAGCCGAAAAGGACCCCGGTCAAGAAGAGGACCGTGGCAAAAGCCACCACACCGCGCAAAGACCGTCGTTCGGTGGGGTGCAGACCGGGACCCACGAAGCGCCACATCTCCCATAGCACGTAAGGAAAGGCTATGATGAACCCGGCTACGAAGGAGACGATCAAGTGGGTGAAGAACTGCCCGCTCATGCTGATGTTCTGAAGCGTGAAGCCGAGCTCACTGGCACATAGGGCCTCTCCCATTCCCAAGCGGTGGCCCAACGCACAGAATGCCCTATACGTGATGAAGCCAGGTTCCTTCGGGGCCAGGATCACCTGATCGAACAGGAAGTCCTTCGCTATGAATGCGGCCACCATGGCCACCACGATGGCAATGGCCGAGCGCACGAGGGTCCAGCGGAGCTCCTCCAGATGCTCGAGGAAGGTCATTTCCTGACCGGACTGTGGCGGGGACAAAAGGAGGGGTACTAGGGCACCAAAGATAGACGGTCACGCAGGGTGTCCCGGGGCACGTTGCTCCAGTTATCAACGGCCGCCACCGGCAGGACCCGTCGGGTGTGGCACCCCTGTCCTTCACAAAATTTGCAGGTTCCAATTGCACTCCGCGCCGTACATTTAAGCGTTCAAAACTCCTTGGCACTGCTCCTGCCGCACTTACGCAATGATCCACGTCGACCTCACACCACGCGAAGCCCTCGAACAGTTCTTCGGATTCGATAAATTCAAAGGGGAACAGGAATCCATCATCCAGAGCGTGCTGGATGGACGGAACACCTTCGTCATCATGCCTACCGGAGGGGGCAAAAGCCTCTGCTATCAACTGCCTGCTCTGATGATGGAGGGCACGGCCATCGTGGTCAGCCCGCTCATTGCCCTGATGAAGAACCAGGTGGACGCCCTGCGTGGTTTCAGCGATGAGGATGGCGTGGCCCACTTCCTGAATAGCTCCCTCACGCGCAACGAAGCCATGAAAGTGCGCCAGGACATCACTGAGGGCCGCACCAAGATCCTTTACGTAGCGCCAGAATCGCTCACCAAGAAGGAGAATGTCGAGTTCCTTACGGATATCAAGATCAGCTTCTTCGCGATCGATGAAGCGCACTGCATCAGCGAGTGGGGCCATGACTTCCGCCCTGAGTATCGGCGCCTGCGCACCATCTTCGATGAGATCAAGCGCGTACCGGTCATCGCCTTGACAGCGACTGCCACAGAAAAGGTACAGGAGGACATCCTCAAGAACCTCGACATCCCCGATGCCAAGGTTTACAAGGACAGCTTCAACCGACCCAACCTCTATTACGAGATCCGCCCAAAGAAGGACGTAGGCCGGGAGATCATCCGCTTCATCAAGCAGCACGAGGGGCGTAGCGGCATCATCTATTGCCTCAGCCGCAAGAAGGTGGAGGAGATGGCCGAAATGCTCAACGTCAATGGCATCAAGGCCTTGCCTTACCACGCTGGCATGGACGCCCACCAACGCGCAAGCCACCAGGACCAGTTCCTCATGGAGCAGGTGGACGTGATCGTGGCCACGATCGCCTTCGGAATGGGTATCGACAAGCCGGACGTGCGCTTCGTCATCCACCACGACATCCCCAAGAGCTTGGAGAGCTACTACCAGGAGACCGGGCGCGCGGGGCGTGATGGAGGAGAAGGCAAGTGCATCGCGTTCTACAGCTACAAGGACATCGAGAAGCTGGAGAAGTTCCTTCAGGGCAAACCCGTGGCCGAACAGGAGATCGGCAAACAACTACTTGCCGATACGGTCAGCTTCGCTGAGACCAGCATGTGCCGCCGTAAGTTCCTCTTGCACTATTTCGGTGAGCAATACGATGATACCAAATGCCAGAACGGCTGCGACAACTGCGCCAACCCGAAGGAGCAGTTCGAGGGCAAGGCCGATCTGGCCCTGGTCTTGAAAGCCGTTAAGGAGAGCAAGGAGCGGCACCGGGCCAAATTCATCTGTGACCTCATCACCGGCACGGAGACCAGTGAGATCAAGAACTACAAGGGCGACAAGTTGAAGGTGTACGGGGAAGGTTCCGATAAGGACACCCACCACTGGATGGCTGTGGTGCGCCAGGCCAATGTGGGCGGATATCTGCACAAGGATATCGAGACCTATGGCAACCTCAGCCTGACCGAGGCTGGGAAGAAGTTCCTGGCGAAGCCGACGTCCATCAAGTTCGTGAAGGAGCGCGACTACAGCGATTTCGAGGGAGGTGGCGAGGATGAACCCATCGCTCGGGGAGGCGCTGCGGCCGATGAGAAGCTCATGGTCATGTTGAAGGACCTGCGTCGAAGCCAGGCCCAGAAACTGAAACTTCAGCCTTGGGTGCTGTTCGGTGATCCTTCGTTGGAGGAGATGACGATGCGCTACCCCGTGACCATCGAGGAGCTCACCCAGGTGAGCGGCGTTGGACCCGGTAAGGCCCAGAAGTTCGGGAAACCCTTCGTGGACCTCATTGCGCGGTATGTGGAGGAGAACGACATCGAGCGCGCCGAGGAAGTGACCGTTCGCTCCGTGGTGAACAAGAGTGGCAACAAGGTCCACATCATCCAGAACATCGACAAGCGCCTACCACTCGACGCGATCGCCAAGGCCCGCAACCTAACGATGGATGCCCTGCTCACCGAACTGGAGAGCATCGTACAAAGCGGCACCAAGCTCGATATCAACTACCACCTGAACGATGTCTTCGAGCCGGAGACCTTGGAGGAGATCATGGACTACTTCCGCGATGCCGAGTCGGACGACATCGAGGCTGCGCGCGTGGAGTTCGACAGCGATTACAGCGAAGAGGAGCTCCGAATGGTGCGGTTGAAGTTCATGAGCGAGGTGGCGAACTAAGTATGCACCGAACCAAAGACACCGAGCATGGGACGTATGGTGATGGTAGTAGGCTTGGTCGCACTATTCCTCGGATGGTTGCTTTACCGGGCGCTGGTGAAACACGACCTTAAGGAACACCGGGGCACCTTGACCCTTGGGCTCATGTTCTTAGGCATCTGGGGAGGGCTCTATTGGTTGCTGTGGGCGTAGCTGGACGCTGAACACCCATGGGTCCCAACGAACTCAGCCTTGTCGCCAAGCACGTGATGAAGCTGCTGGTGGAACGGCGCTACGATGAACTCGAACAGGCCACCGGAGGTGTGCGCTTGAGCGCTGATGCCATGATGGATGCCGTGGAGGACATCGGAGCACCTCTGGTGATGCCACCTCCGACCGTGTGGAGCCACCTACAGGTGACCGCCGTGCGCAACTGGCCCGGCGCGTTCTCCGTGCACGTGGACCTTTACACCGCCCGAGGTCGCTCCACCCATGTTGTGGAGATGACCGTGCACGAGAAGAACGGAAGGCCGGTGATCGAGCTGGACGATATCGTGCACCGGTGAACGCGGTCAGCGCAGTTCGCTGAGCGCCCCAGCGGCCATCAGCCCGGCACCCAGCACCATCGCGTTCTCGTCCACATCGAACTCCTCGCGGTGCAAACCGGATCGACTCCCGGGCACCTCCGGGTTACCCGTACCAAGGCGGAAGAAGCAACCGGGCATCACATGCGTGTAGTACGCGAAATCCTCGGCACCCATGCGGATGTCCATGTCCACCACGTTCTCCGCACCTACATAATCCACGGCCACTGCTCGGATGCGGGCGTTGAGCTCGGGATCGTTCTTCACCACGGGTGATCCCTTCACCAGCCGGAAGTCCAGCTCACCGCCCATGCCGCGCACCAATTCGCCGGCCATGCGTGGTAAGAGATCATGAAGCTCGGCTCGCCACCCTTCATCGAAGGTGCGGAGCGTGCCATCGATGGTCACCTGATCGGGGATGATGTTCGTGGCGCCGTTGGCGATGACCTTGCCGAAGGACATGACCATGGGGCGACCGGGCTTGTTACGTCGGCTCACCACATGTTGCAGGCTGACCAGCACGTGTGCAGCGATGATCACGGGATCGATGCAGAGGTGTGGGGAACCCGCATGACCACCGCGTCCTTTCACCGTCAGGTACATCTCATCCGCTGCGGCCATGAACGGTCCACTGCGGAAGCCCAGCGTGCCCACGGGAAGTTCCGGGGTCACATGCTGGCCGAGGATACCCGAAGGCTTGGGATCGCTGAGCACACCTTCCTTCACCAGCAACGAAGCGCCACCTGGCTCCTTCTCCTCACCGGGTTGGAACACGAGCATCACCGTGCCGCTCCACTCCCTGCGTAGGCGCTGCAGTGCGATGCCCGCACCAAGGACCATACTGGTGTGCACATCGTGCCCGCAAGCATGCATCACGCCGGGCACGGTACTGCAATAGCCGGGCTTGCCCACTTCCTGGATGGGCAGGGCATCGAGGTCCGCGCGGAGGGCGAAACAGCGCTCGGAAGGTGCGGCCTCACCCTTCACCACCGCGATGACACCTGTGCCAGGCGCATCGGGGGTGAGCTTCCCCACGCCGGTGCGGGTAACGATCCCTTCCGCTCGTAGCACCTCATCGACAAAGGCTGCGGTGAGGTGCTCGTGGAAGGAGAGCTCGGGGTGGCGGTGCAAATGCCTGCGCCAACCGATCATGGTGGGCTGCAGCAGCGCGAGTTCGTGTTTGATGCGATCGATCACTTGTTCAGAAGGAGCTTGAAGGACGCGAGCAATAGGATGACCCCGAAGATCTTGCGCAGTTGATCGACCGGAAGGGCCAGTGCCCACTTGCCACCGAAGTAACCGCCCACCACGAAGGCAGTAGCGATCACACCCACCACCTTGGGATCGATATGACCAGCCTTGTAATAATCGCGAGCCGCGAGGAACACCACCGGTAACATCAGCACCGCCAGACTGGTCCCCTGCGCTTGGTGCTGTGAATAACCGAGCAACCACACCATCGCTGGAACCATCACCAAGCCACCGCCGATGCCTACCAACCCGCTCAGCATTCCCGCCACCACACCGATCACCACCAACCACACCACCACCTGCGGACCCATGATCATCAGATGTCCAAGCTCAAGGAGAAGTGGAACACTTGTGGCAACACCACACCGTCATCGATGCCCCAAGCCCAGTCGGCGCGCACAAAGTAGCCCAGTAGGCGGGTGCGCAGACCGAAGCCATAGCTACCGATGATGGGTTCTCGCTGGCTGTCGATGGTGATGCGCAACGGATTACGGTCAACCACCACCTGGTTGAAGGTATTCTCCTCGGAATAGGGGTCGGGGCCTGTCCATGCAGCTCCCACGTCGCCGAAAGCGGCCACCTGCAAATGGTTCAAGAAGTCCGAACGGATGGGCCGGTTCACCAGGTAGCGGATGATGGGCACACGCAGTTCCGAATTGAACACCCCGAAGCTCGAACCATTGCGGGCATTGTAGAAGAAGCCGCGCATGGGCACGGACATGGTCTGGTAGAAGTAGTTCTGGGTGAGGTCGATGGGGATGGAGTTGTCCACCTTGGCGAACAGCCAATTGTCCACCCCGCCCAGGAAGTGGATCACCTTGCGGCTTCCGAGGGAGGCCGCGCCAGCGAGACGGTTCACCCAGATGAGATCACGGTGGATCTTCTGTGAATGGCGCAGGTCGAGACCCACCACCTGCATGTCCCCTTCTTCGGTGGGCTGTTGGTAGTACTCACCGAAGACCTTGAGCCTCCAACCGGTCCACAAGTTCAGGCCACGCGGCATGGAACTGTCGTACACGTATTCCAGTTTGCCACCCACCATGTGGTCCGTGCCGTTCGGGATCCGCAGGCTGAGTGGATCGATGCTCTGTTGCACATAACGATCGTTGCGGTACATCACCGAGGCACGCAGGCTGGCCAATTCACTGAAGGGCCAACTCACCTGATAACGCACGTTGTGGGTATGTGCCTTGATCACGCCCAGCTGATCCACGCTTTGGAAGGCCTGCCGTTGGAAGGAGATGCGCTTGTCCAGCCGTCCTTTCAGGTTCTCGTAGGCCAGGAGGTAATCGTTGTTGTTCAGGTCCAGGGCCAAGCGGAAGCCACCCAGTATCCGGTGGTCCTCGAACAGGTCGCTGGCGCCCATGCGCGTAAGGCCGCTCAACCCGGGGTTCAGTGATCCCGGACCGGTGAAGGGTTGGTAGAACTGATTGCTGAAGCTGTTGTCCACCTGCGTCACCACCTGATCGATGGTGAAGTTGATGTTGTAGTTACGCTGGTCCGGGTAGGTGAAGGGAAGGACCACCGTGGTGTCCGCTGCGGCCGTCAG
>ENA-UOWO01000905-UOWO01000905.1-activated-sludge-metagenome-genome-assembly--contig:-NODE-905-length-41120-cov-10.980494_pt1 | contig 41120 bp, 34 predicted proteins | sample MGYA00238148_ERZ761564 | MGnify/ENA primary metagenome ERZ761564 (study PRJEB28885, sample SAMN05720194) | activated sludge metagenome | isolation source: Anaerobic digester | place: USA... | reverse complement strand
CACGCCATTCCATTTGGATTGATTGATTGGTAAATGAATGAATGAAACGGATGGAACAAATATAGTTCAATCAGATAAGAAAGTCAAGTGCGTTTGTTAACTTTTTGGTTTGAGATGTCATCTGGTTTTAGTAAGATGGCATCTCAATCTTGCGAGACTCCATCTCAAATTTCAGATGGCATCTCGATTGCTAGGAGACTCCATCTCATTTCGGGCAGATGGAGTCTCGAGGATTTAGGATTTGGTGATTTGAGGATTTATAATAAAATCAGCCGGTTCTATCATTTTTGGAACCAACGGCTTTAGTCGTTGGACTGCCAATATAATCCCAAGAAACAAAATTATCTGAAATACCTGCTTATCTCTTCCACCACATAATTCACCTCCTCCTCTTTCATCTCATTAAAAAACGGAAGGCGGATAATACAACCGGAAAATTTGCGGGTATTCGGGAGGTCGCTGCCATCGTGTTTATCCCGGTAATAATCACTCGAATGCAGCGGGAGGTAATGGAAAACGGCCTGGATCCCTTTGCTTTTAAGGAAATCCATCAGGGCATCCCTCTCCGAAGGACTGCCGGCCAGGATATAAAACATATTGCCGTTAATCGTAGCGTATTCCGGGACCTCCGGCAGCATGACCTTTCCTGTATCGTGCAGCGGTTTTAAAGCCGAATAATACTTCGACCAGAGCGCTTTCCGGGCGTTTTGAATGGATTCGAACGCTTCGAGCTGGGCATAGAGCATGCCGGCCGTGATTTCACTGGGCAGAAAAGACGACCCGATGTCTTTCCATCCGTATTTGTCGACTTCACCGCGGTAAAAGGCAGCCCGGTCGGTCCCCTTTTCCCAGATGATCTCGGCCCGGCGGACGAACCGCTCGTTGTTGATGGCCAGCATGCCTCCCTCTCCGCAAATGATGTTTTTGGTTTCATGGAAGGAAAAAGTGCCGAAATGACCGATACTGCCGAGCGGTTTGCCTTTGTAAAAGCTGTCGACCGCATGAGCGGCATCCTCCACGACCAGCAGGTTGCGCTCCCGGGCGATCTCCATGATCTCGTCCATTTCGCAGGCTACACCACCGTAATGCACCACCAGGATGGCCCGGGTCTTCTCCGTGATCAGCCGCCGGATTTCAGCAGGGCTGATGTTGGGATAATCGGGGCCGGTATCGGCAAAACGGATAACGGCGCCCCTGAGAATGAACGCGTTGGCCGACGACACGAAGGTGTACGACGGCATGATCACCTCGTCGCCGGGGCTGATCTCACAAAGAATAGCGGCCATTTCCAGGGCATCCGTGCAGGAAGTGGTCAAAAGTGTTTTCCGGAAACCGAACCGTTTTTCGAAAAAATCATGGCATATCCTTGTATAGGCCCCATTTCCCGATAATTTTCCCGACAGCGCTATCCGGGCGAGATGATGCGTTTCGCGCCCCGTGATAAACGGCTTATTGAAAACAACTTCCATCGAAATCAACTTAAGGATTAAGGTGTTGCGAAAATAAGCATATTTGCGCAGCATTTGCGAAAAGGGGTTACTTTTGCCTGTTTTAGTTTATTGATGGAAAATAATTCTCAGCTTCCGTTTTTCTTTATCCTGGGCCGGCCCCGGACGGGTACCACGCTGCTCCGGTCGCTGATGGACGCCCATCCCAATGTCCAGATCCCGTGGGAATGCCAGTTCATGATCAACTTATACCCAAAGTACGGCACCCTGGAACACTGGAACATGGAAACACTGGAACATTTTTACTCCGAACTGCTGGAACAATGGCAATTCAAATCCTGGCATATCGACCATGATAAGCTTAGGGCCGATCTGCTGGCCTGTGCAGGGCCCACCACCTACGCATCTGTTTGCCGGGTTGTTTATCTGAACCACATCTCCTTCTACCCTAAAGAAGAGATCAGGATGATAGGGGATAAAAATCCCGGTTATTCGATTTACTACGACCGGTTGAAGAAGATCTTCCCGGATGCGAAATTCATTTATATTCTCCGGGATTACAGAGATAATTTTCATTCGGTGAAAAATGTCGATTTCGAACTCCCTATCGTATCGGTGGTTGTCTATAAATGGAAATATTTTTACAAAAGAGCCCTGGAAGCAGCCCGAAAATACCCGGAATCTTTCTACCTGCTTCGCTATGAAGATCTGGTCAGCGAGCCGGAGCCGCAACTGCGCGGGGTTTGTGAATTTCTTGGCTTACCGTATGTTCCCGAGGTCTTCGATTTTTATAAGATGAAAAGCAAAGCCGAAGAAACATACCCTGCGGTCATCCTGAAAAAGCATCATAAAAGTCTTTTTAATCCGGTCAATACCAGCAGGATAGGGCTTTGGAAACAATCGATGAGCCAGCGGCAGGTGAGGATCGCCGACATGGTAGCGGGAAAATATGCGGATAAAGCGGGTTATGAAAGAGATTACCGTGGGTTCGGCATACTGACAGGTTTTCAGGCCCTGCCCGGGGTATGCTATGCCCGGTTCCTCTATTTCATGACAGGGATCATCGACCGTATGCCTTACCGCTTCAGGCAAAAGGTGCTGAGCAAAGGGCCTTTGCTACTGGCCAGAATGGCTGCTAAATTCAAGAGGACGAAAAGAAGTTAACTTTTTAAGGTCTTCGGCCAGTTTTTCGGTAAAAAGGTCCGATCCTTTAACATTGAGATGGTCCGGGTCAAAAAAGTACTCCGGATGTTCAAAAAACATATCGTGATAATCCAGAATCCCATTGAAAACCATATACTTTTCAGCTATTGCGGTAACCTCCTCATACAATTTTCCGACCGGTACCAATCTTTCTTGTTCTTCGTAAAACTCTTTTGCTTCGGGAAAACGGATCAGCAGCACTTTCACCTGGTGCTCCCGGCACAACTGCATGATCATATCAAAATATACCCGGATGGCCGGATCTAAAGGCTCATTTTTGGTCAGGATCATTTGCGCCTTGTCCCAGGCTACCTTCTGACGATCAGGCACATCGGCAAAATTCCGGTAATCCCTGTGTTCACGGTATCCGCGAAACATGTTTACCTCCTTCATTTTGATCCGGTACACGATCGATAACCAGAAATCCTTGTAGTTGCCGGCGTACGAAAAAAACTTCCCTTCAATCCAGTAATTGATGATATCCCTGTCGTTTTTGATCCGTGCCAACTCCAGATAATCCACATACTTTATCCAGTAGTAATTGTATTCATAACGGTTGGATATTTTTGGTCCGAAACTGGAAATATCGGCCTGGAGCAAAAGATATTCCGGCTTATGGCCTGTCTTTTCGAGGATATATTTCAGCTTGTAATAAGTCCGGATGTAATTCTCCCCCGGAGAACCGTAATTAAAACTGTTGTCGAGGATACGCGTGTTGACGCAGTTATGCGAATTCCCCATGGCAAGCCACGTCAGTGTTCCGTCGTATTCCCCGAACTGCTCATCCATCTTCAGATTGACCCATCTGTGCGCGGAAAACGATTTGAAAGCCCAATCGATGACGAAGTTCAGGCCTGCCAGAAGGGCGAGGAACAACAGGATCCGTATCGTGAATTTTTTCGTCATGCCTTATCAGAACTGGAAATAGATGAATTTTTGTTTGTAAAGCACACCGAAGAAGAGGATGAAAATCACGCATCCTGCATACAATGCCCAACGTATGACTGTTGGCCTGGAAAGCACCAGCTTTACCAGGTTGTATTTTTCATGAAAATATTCAATGGTTAATAAGACGATTACCATCAATATCCCAAAAATCAATTCATTGTTCCTGATGATGTAACCGATGGTTTGTTTGAAGGTGCTGAAGTCAAATGCATTTGAAATCAGTATGAAGCTGTTTTCGATGCTGCCGGCACGGAAGAAAAACAGGGAAAAGACGAGCAGGATGAACGTAGCGACCATTCCGAGGGTTGTCTGCACCCCCGGAAACCGGGAAATTCCTGTCCAGCGGAAGAACCTCAGCCGGTAATTTTCGGTAATATTCTCCAGCACCAGCAGGATTCCGTGAAACAGGCCGAAGATCACGAAAGTCCATGCGGCGCCATGCCATAATCCCATAAGCAGGTAGGTGATGACCAGGTTTCGGTACATCAGCGAAACCATGACCTTTTTGTTTTTCACATACGGTATGGAGTACAGGAGATAATCCCGGAACCAGGTAGTGAGCGATATATGCCAGCGGTTCCAGAAGTCCCTGAGCGATCGGGCGATCATCGGCCTGTTGAAGTTGATCATCAGGTCATAACCGAGGATACGGGCCGAACCGCGCGCTATGTCGGTATATCCTGAAAAATCTCCGTAAAGTTGAAATGCAAAAAGGACCGTAGCCAGGAGAATCGTAATTCCTTTGTGTTCGTCCGGATTTTCATAGACATAACTGACAAATACCCCCAGCCGGTCGGCGATGACCACTTTTTTAAAGAATCCCCAGGCTATGAGCTTCAATCCGCTGACCAGCCGCACCTGGCTGAAAGCCTGCGGGTGGTTGACCTGGGGGAGGAGATTGTTGGATCGTTCGATAGGTCCTGCCACCAATTGCGGGAAAAAGGAAACATACAGGGCGAATTTCCCTGCATGCCTCTCGGCTTTCGTCGTCCCCCGGTAAACATCGACCGTATAACTGAGCGATTGAAAGATGTAAAAAGAGATACCAACCGGCAGCAGAATGTCCAGTACGGGTACCCTGCCCGGCAGGTCCAAACCCGCCATCGCAAAATTCACGCTTTCCGAAAAGAAGTTCAGGTACTTGAAACCGGCCAGCATGCCCAGGTTGGCGGCCAGGCTCAGGATGAGATAGGGTTTTTTCTGCCGCCTTGTTGAAAGAGAATCCATTTTCAGGGCGACAAAATAGTCGACCAGGGTAGTGAAGAGAATAAGGATAGCATATTCCGCTTTCCAGCACATGTAGAAAAAGTAACTGGCAAGCAGTAAAAAGGCCCAGCGCCATTTGACCGGAATAACAAAGTACAATGCCGTAACCAGGGGTAGGAACAGGAGGTAATCGACCGAGTTAAACAGCATGAGCAACTGAATATTAGGCCGCAAATGTAAGTATTTTCATCAAGGCATTCAGCCCGGGAAACATAGCTTCAAAAAAATTACCTTTGCGCCATGTCAAAACGAAGCCTTCTGCGGGACGTCACCGGGGTAGTGGCCACAAGGATCTTCCTGATCACGGCAGGGCTGCTGTCAAGCATAGTCCTTTCAAGGAATCTGGGCCCGGAAAATTTTGGGATTTATTCGGCCATCCTGGTCTTGCCGCTGGTTGTCGTCAGCTTTGCCCAACTGGGCATGAGGGCCTCTTCCATTTTTCATATAGGGCGTAAACAGTATGAACCCGGTGAAATAGCCGGCAGTGTGGTTTTGATACTGGTTATGACATCCATGCTGGGCATACTGATAACCGCCCTTGGTTACCTGATCATGGATGAAGAATCGTTTACAGGACTTTACATCATCCTCGTACTGCTCTCCCTGCCTTTCCGGCTGGCTATGGCTTATTTCGGCGGGATATTCCTCGGTCGTGAGCAAATCAGCCGGTCAAATTTCATCAACTGGTTCGCCGAATTCCTGAATCTGCTGGCAGTCCTGGTTTTTGTCTGGCTTCTGGGCTGGGGCATAAAAGGCGCCCTGATAAGCCTGCTGGCCTCACAGGCTACTATTTCAACCTGGGCACTTTTTGTGATCAGGAGAGACATCGGAATCCGGTTAAAATTCCATCCCGAAGTGTTGAAAAGCTTATTGTCGATGGGCGTGCTGTTTGCCGCATCCTTCGGTATCATCCAGTTGAATTACCGGATCGATATTTTGCTGTTGCAGAAACTCTCTACGATGGAGGAAGTTGGATTTTATTCGCTGGGCGTTTCGATCGCCGAGAAGCTATGGCAACTGCCGCTGGCTATCGGCGTGGTGCTGATGAGCCGGACGGCCAATGCCGACGATCAGCAGATGATCAACAGGATCAGTGCCCGGCTCGTCAGGGTGGCTTTGCTTGCGGTTTTCCTCGCCTCTGTCGTGCTCTTTGTAATATCTCCCTGGATCGTGCCGGCGATTTGGGGGGAAAAGTTCCGGCAGAGTATCACCACAGTTCAGTTTATTCTCCCGGGGATCATTTTCATCAGCATTTACCGGGTGCTGAACAGCCGCCTCTCGGGAATCGGGAAACCGCAGATTTCAATCTATGTATTTGCCCCGGCACTCATCCTGAACATTCTGCTTAACCTCTGGTGGATCCCGCTGTGGGGTTCATTCGGCGCGGTTATGGCTACCAATGCCAGCTATACCCTGGGAACGCTGGTTTATATTTTTGTGTACTCAAAAATTGTAAAGATGCCTGTTTTGCAGATATTTGCATACCAGAAAAGTGATTTTGACTTCCTTAAGAGAGCGAAAAAATGGATCAGCGGATAGAAGATCAAGCCATTGCCACCTTGCCGGTCTTCTTTATTATCGGAAGGCCCCGTTCCGGAACCACGTTGCTCCGGCTTCTTTTTGAAGCGCATCCCCACGTGCTGATCCCTCCCGAATGTCCTTTTATCATCAGCCTTTATAAAAAATATTTTAAAGAAATTGACTGGGATGAAAAACTGATCCGGGAATTTTCAGAAGATGTTTATCGGCAACGCTATTTTGATAAATGGTTGGTCGACAAAGAAGTACTTTATCAGAATCTGCTTGCGGGAAAAGGGAAGACTACTTTCCGGGAAATGGTAAAACGGGTGGAATTAAGTTACCGTTCGGTTTACCGTAAGGAAGAACTCAGAATGATCGGGGATAAAAATCCGGCGTATTCGTTATATCCCGGCCGGATCCTCAGGCTCTTCCCCGATGCGAAAATCATTCACATCACCCGAGATTACAGGGACAATTACCTTTCGCTGATCAATGTGAATTTTGAAGTGCCTGTTGTCCCGCTGGTGATATACCGGTGGAAGTTTGCTTACAGGCTGATGCAAAAATTGAAGAAACAGCATCCGGGGCAGGTTTATTCGATGAAATACGAAGATCTGGCCACTGATCCTGAAAAGACGTTCAGGGATGCCTGTGCGTTCCTGGAGCTTGATTTTGATCCGCATGTTCTCAGTTTTTATGAGAAAAAAGAGGAAGTCGAAAGGTCTTATGCCGGTTCGGAAGAAATAGCCATTGTGCATAAAAGTTTGTTTAACCCTATTTCCACCGACCGGATGGAGCTCTGGAAAAAGCAGATGACGCCACGCCAGATCCGGGTCGCCGACCTGGTTGCCGGCAAAACGGCGGAAAAAGCCGGCTACGGGCGGCAATATCCTTCCTTCAATATATTTCTATACCTGTGGATACTCCCGACACTGGTTTATGCCTCATTGATGTACCGGCTGATCCGGATGGGAGATCATCTTCCTTACAAATGGAGGAATACGCTGAATAAAAGACTTGGTATTTTCCTTAAGCTTTACTGGAAGTTTAACAAGCGGAAAGTCAAACCGTTGTAGGCCTGAAGATATACAACCTGCCTTCTTCGGATTCACGGGATCTAGCAACCATTTCCTTATCGATCTTGCTATAAACAAAGTCGGCCAGGCCCGATTTAATGTCTTCCTTATCGAAAAAAACGCGGTGGTCTTCCGGATCGTGGCCAGCCATCAGCCTTGCTGCTTTTATCAGCTTAACGGCATGGCGCCTGAAACTTTCGGCCGTCATTACATACACCTGGTTGTAAACTTCATCCTGGCCGGGTTGCAGTTCATATCCAAGGTGCAGGTTCAGTTTCCTGGCCCGATCATTGTCCTTCAACGTTTTAATGACCGACCGGGAAGCGCCTAGAATAAAAAATGATGTTTCCAGGAGGCAGAGCGAGGCCCAGACCGGGACGAAAGTCTCATAATATTTCTCATCCCAGAGAAAAATGCCCCCTTCGGAGCTCACATCACGCCAATCGATCTTGCTTGAATTGATCAGGCCAATATCTTCTCCCTGGTATTCAATGATATAGTAAAAATTGTCGAAATCATCTACCGATTTAAACCATTCCCGCTGCATTTCGGGTGTGATCTGTTCCCGGTATTCCATGAACTGGCTGATCTGCTTTGAGTTCCGCCATTGCCGAACCATCTCGGTGTCGCCTTCCCGCAAACGTCTTAAGGTAATACCGTATTTTGAGAGTTTCATGTTGAATTGAATATTTTTTTAACCACAAAGGCGCACAAAGGGTTTCACAAAGGAACACAAAGAATAATACTGGTAATCAATAAGTTTGACCTTAAAACTTTGAACTTTGAACTTTGAACTTTGAACTGCTTTTATCCCCCGCCTAAAATCAAATTACTCGCTGTGATCCAGCGGGAAGCATCCGACAGGAAGAATACCACAACATTCGCAACATCTTCCGGTTCGCCCAGGCCCAGCAATTGCTGCGCCTCGATCTTACGGACCGCTTCATCCGAATACTTTTCAGCCGTATGGTCGAGCATAGGGGTTTTGACAAAGGCCGGCGAAATGCTGTTGGAACGGATCCCTTTGGGCGCCAGCTCCAGCGCAAGCACCTTTGCATAGGATTCCAGGGCCGCTTTAGCGCTGATGTACATCGTACCGCCGACAAAGGGGTACTTCGTGGAGATGGTGGAGATGAAGACCAGCGAACAGGCCCCTTTCGCCAGTTTTTTCTTTGCCAGCAGCTCGCCGGTCAGTAAGACGGAGGCATTATAACTGATGGAGAAGGTTCTGTCGATCTCTTCTTTTTTCACGAAACGGGCCGGCGCCAGGTCGGAGATGCCGGTGCTGTATACGACCCCGTTGAGCTCCGGGAGTCGGGCTACAAGAGCCGAAATATCGGCCTGAACAGTCAGGTCGGCACCGAACATCTGATGCCCGGCGCCGGAGAGCTTTTCAAATGTCTCCAGAAGTCGTTCGGTATTGCGCCCGGTTATGATTACCGTTGCGCCCTGCTCACTTGCCGTAATGGCACACTGTTTCCCCAACCCTGAGGAAGCTCCTGTGACTAAAATCGTTTTGCCGGTTAGTTCGAATGGGGTCATGATTTGAGTTATTGGTCATTAGCGCGCTTCGCTCGCGTCATTGGTTGTCATACTGCCGACTGCCGACTGCCGACTGTCACCACGCCGCTGCATACGATCGAATCCGTTTCCAAAAGCACCGTCCCCCACGAAAGGCCGATGCCGAAGGCAGAGAGCAGGAACCTGAGCTTCTGTGTCTTGAGTTCTTCCTGCAGTTCCGATATCATCGTCAGCGGGACCGAAGCGCTGCTGGTATTGCCGTATTTATGGATGGAGTAGGGGACCTTCTCTTTCTCCACCCGGAGCATCTTGCGGATCGTTTCGTTGATCAGCCGGTTGGCCTGGTGGAAGACGTAATAATCGTAATCCGCCAGGGTTGTCCCGGCATATTCCAATGTAGCTTTGATATTGGGCACCACTTCGCGCAGCGAAAAATTGAATACCTCTATACCATTGAGTGAAATATGCAGGTTCGACCGGTAAATTCCATCTCCGTGTTTTTTAAAGGTGAATGATTTTTTACTCATCAGGTTTCTTACCCCTCCGTCGCGGATCATAATGGCCTGGTGCCCGGCGCCGTCGGTCTGGAGGTTGAAGATCATCGGTGAAGCGGATGGATCGAATTCCAGCGCTGTCACCGTCCCGGCATCACCAAATAACGGGTAGGTCGATTTGTCGCGATAAGATGAGGTCACATTCGATAGATCTCCGGCCATCAGGAGCGTTTTTTTCATCCCCGACTGGTTCATCAGGCTGGCGATGACAGACAATCCGTAAACAAACCCCGAACAGCCCAGGCCGATATCGAATGCCATGCAGGTTTTGGGAAGCCCCAGCCTGTTCTGCATGATGGGAGATGTGGCCGGGATAATGTAATCCATCGATTGGGAAACGAATACGAGCGCTGAGATATCTTCGCGGTTCCATTTCAGGTCGTTCAGCAACCGGGTAGCGGCTGCAAAGCAAAGATCCGATGTTGTCTGCCCCTTTTCCGCAATGTGCCTTTTTTCGACGCCAATGGTTTTAACCACCTGCTGCCTTTCTTTTTCGGAGATCCAGCGGTAGTCAAGGTTGGAAACCTCTTTCTGCGGAACGGCGGCTGCCATGCCGGCTATGCGGATATTTGGTACGGTGAAGATTGCCATATCAGACAAAGTTAATTTTAATTAGATATGTTACGATTCCTTTTCTAATTTTGTAAGGATTTTTAATTAAGCCGGGTTTTATCTATGGGCCTTGAGAACTTCCTTTATGACCGTATCACCGAAGCTGATACCAATACTTTTTCTTTGCTGGATGTGCTGAATTACCGCGTCAGTAATACGCCGGACGAGATCGCATTTATTTACCTGAAAGACGGGGAGAGTGATGAAGAGAGGATCACCTACCGGGAATTGGGGAGCTCAGCATCCGGGCTGGCCCGGCGGATGATGGAAATGAATGTGGCCGGCAAACGGGCATTACTGCTTTTTCCTCCCGGGCTGGAATTCATCAAATCTCTTATGGCTTGTTTTTATGCTTCGGTTATTGCTTTTCCGGCTTATCCCCCGAGAAAAAACCGTTCGCTTGACCGGATCATGAAGATTGTAACGGACTCCGAAGCTACCACTGTAATTACCACCACCGAGATTTATCAGTCGTTCAACCGGTCCTTTTCAGATTTAACGGAACTACGCAGCCTGGAATGGATCGTTTTTAGAGATAATCCCGACCTTCATGAGAATCTCGAATCCTACATTCCGAAGAAAACACGTCAGGTTGACCCTCATTCGTCTTCTTTCCCTGATCCCGATTCGGTCGCTCTCCTTCAATACACTTCCGGTTCAACCGGTAATCCTAAAGGAGTGATGATTACCCACCGGAACATTATGCGCAACTGCGAATTCATCCGGAACAGCTTCGGGTTCTCCCGGAAAACAGTAGCTGTTTCGTGGCTCCCTACGTTTCACGATATGGGACTTGTCGGCCAGATTTTTGAACCTGTTTACACCGGCTTTCCCAGTGTGCTGATGTCGCCCGTTTCATTTTTCCAGAAGCCTGTCAGATGGCTTCGGGCCATTACAAAGTACAGTGGCACGATGGGCGGTGCACCTAATTTTGCTTACGACCTGCTGACAGAGAGCGTCACAGCCGGGGAAAAGCAGGAACTGGATCTTTCTTCGCTCAAAACGATCTATTGTGGTGCTGAACCCATCCGAAAATCGACGTTCGATAATTTTTTCAATGCATACAAGGCTCACGGTTTGAGGGAAGAGATGCTTTATCCCTGCTATGGGATGGCCGAGACTACGCTCATAACCACAGGGCCTCCGGCTGGCAGAAGGCCTATATACCTTGCTGTAGACGGCGAGTCATTGAAAAAGAATAAAGTCAGGCTCCCCCGGAATAGTGAAAGCGAAGTAAAATGCCTGGTAAGCGTGGGTTTTCCCTGGCTCGACATGAAAATCCGGATTGTAGACCCGGAAACCCTTACACCCTGTATGGCGGATGAAGTGGGTGAGATCTGGATAAGCGGCTCCAGCGTATCGCCGGGATATTGGAACAAAGCTGAGATCAACCGGGAAGTTTTCCAGGCCAGGCTCGATGATGATCCGGGTACGAATTACCTGCGAAGCGGTGACCTGGGCTTTTTGCATGAAGGAGAACTTTATGTATCAGGCCGGTTGAAAGATATGATCATCATCTACGGAAGGAATATCTATCCCCAGGATATTGAGTTCATTGCGGAGAATTCCCACCCGGCCCTCCGCCAAAATTCCAGCGCAGCATTTTCTGTCGAGGTTAATGGTGAAGAAAAACTGGTCATCGTGGCCGAGGTAGAGCGTTCCGCTATCATAGGGCTGGATGTCGATGCAGTATGTGACAGCATCCGGGAAAATGTCGCCCTGGAAACGGAGCTTGCAGTTCATGCCATCCAGTTGCTCAGAACAGCTTCCATTCTGAAGACTTCCAGTGGTAAAATCCAGCGCAGGGCCTGCATGGAAGCATTTCTTAACAAAACCCTTGACGTGGTTGGAGAATCTTATCTTGAGTCTCAATATCATACCGATGAACCGGATGATACTACCGTCGACATTGTCAGGTTGGAAGCATGGCTTATGAGCTGGATACATGAAAAGCTCAAGGTGCCGCTGAACCGGATCGATGCCTCCCGGCCCATTACAGCCTATGGATTGACCTCCATGAAAGCAATCGTTCTTCAACAGGATTTCATGGAAAAATTTGGGGTCAGTTTTCCTCCCTATCTGTTCTTTGAGAAGAATTCGCTGAAGCAACTCTGTGAAAAAGCGCTGAAGGTTATAGAAGAAGCCTGAACCGATGCGCTGATTTTTTAGTACTTTAGCGGCACCGGAAAAATGGAAGACAATTTTTTTAACGATGAGTTCTTACCTGCAGGGGTTATCAAGGATCCTTCGCTGATGCATATCCTGCAAGGCAGGGCTGTTTCAAATCCTGACCAGACCGCATTTATTTTTATTCAGGATGGTGATGAATCGGAGGAACATATTACATACCGGGAGCTGCACCAGGCAGCAATTGATTTATCTCATTCTCTGCTTGAAATAGCAAAACCGGGCGATCGGGCCCTGATGCTTTTTCCTCCCGGCCTTGATTTTATCAAAGCATTGTTCGGATGCTTTTACGCCGGCGTGATCGCCGTACCGGCCTATCCTCCACGGAAGAACCGGTCGCTTGAACGGCTTCGTCTCCTGGTGAATGACTCCGGTTCAAGCCTCGTCCTCTCAACCGACGATATCCGCCAATCAGCCGAACGCTCTTTCGCTGATGTAACTGAACTTCAGGGGATACCATGGATCACCCCCAATCCCCCAATCCCCCAATCCTCCAATCTCCAAATCTCCAATCTCCAAATCTCCAAATCCCCAAATCCAGACATCGCCCTGCTTCAGTACACCTCCGGCTCGACCGGTCATCCCAAAGGAGTCATGGTCACCCACCGGAATATTATCCGGAATGCCGAATATATCCGGCAAAGTTTTGCGCTTTCGCCGAAAAGCGTTTCCGTTACCTGGCTTCCCAGTTTTCATGACATGGGATTGATAGATGGCGTACTGGTTCCGGTTTATACGGGTTTCCCCGGCGTAATTCTGCCGCCCGTTAGTTTTCTGCAGAAACCCGTTCGCTGGCTGAAAGCGATCACAAAGTACAGGGGCACACACGGCGGCGGTCCGAATTTCGCCTTCGATCTTTGCGCAGAGGGCATCGCTGAAGAAGAAAAAATAAGCCTGGACCTTTCATCTATGGAAACGCTGTACTGCGGTGCAGAACCTATCCGTAAATCGACCTTCGAACGGTTTGTTTCATCCTTCCGGGAATATGGTTTTTCACACGAAAAACTTTATCCTTGCTACGGAATGGCTGAAACCACCCTCATTATCACCGGCCCGCATGCCGGAAGAGGACCGGTTTATCTTTGCCTTTCGGCCGGCGAACTTGAAAAAAACAGGATCGTTCCTGTCAGTGATCAGCATCCTGATGCCAGGCACCTCGTCGGCGTTGGTTATCCCTGGATTGATACACGGGTGAAAATTGTCGATCCGGAGACCTGCCGGTTATTGAACGACGATGAGGTGGGCGAAATCTGGGTTTCCGGCTCTATCGTTACAGCCGGGTATTGGGGAAAACCTGACGCATCGAAAGAAGTTTTTGCTGCTGAAATAGCCGGTGATCCGGGTGAAAAATATCTGCGGACCGGTGACCTTGGCTTTTTTCATGATGGTGAGCTATTTATCTCCGGAAGATATAAAGACCTCATCATTATTAATGGACGAAATATTTACCCTCAGGATATCGAATTCCTTACCGAAAATTCACATCCGTCGATCAGGAAAAATGCCAGCGCTGCATTTCCTGTGGATATCAGCGGTGAAGAAAAGCTGGTCGTTGTAGCTGAAGTGGAACGCACAGCAATACGTGACCTGGATGTGGATGGGGTTTGCGACAGGATCCGGGAGAATATCGTCATGGAAACGGAACTTTCCGTGCATGCTATCCAGTTGCTTCGAACGGCTTCCATCCTGAAAACTTCCAGTGGTAAAATTCAGCGCAAAGCGTGCCGGGAGGCATTCCTGCAAAATAAACTGGATTCACTCGGGGAATCCGTTCTTGAGACGCAGTTCCATGAAGATCAGCCCGAACCAACATCGGTCGATATTGTAAATCTGGAAGCCTGGCTGATGACCTGGATCCATGAAAAACTGAAAATTCCCCTTAACCGTATCGACCTGGCAAGGCCTATAACCGCTTATGGACTTACCTCGATGAAAGCAGTGGCCCTGCAGCAGGACTTCCTGGAAAGATATAGCGTCAGTTTTCCCCCTTATCTGTTTTTTGAAAAATCTTCATTAAGAGAACTTTGTGAGAAAGCCATAAAAATTATTAAAGAAAACTAGAAGAACTATAAAAGTTTTTATAGTATATTTGTTTTCTTTACCTCATGAGACGCTCTGAAATTACTATTGAACAGGCTTCAGATGAAGGCACAGGCCTGTTAACGCTCGCTGACCTATTGAATAAGAGGGCTGCCTGCACACCTGACCGGTGTGCGTTTATATTTTTACGCGACGGGGAGAACGATGAAGAAAGGATCACATACGGACAGCTTTATAATTCAGCGTTAGCCATTTCCCGGGAATTAACTGAAGCCACCCGGCCCGGCGACCGCGCCCTTATGTTCTATCCTGCCGGGCTTGAATTTATCAAAGCTCTCTTTGGTTGTTTTTACGCAGGAGTCATTGCAGTCCCGGCATACCCTCCCAGGAAAAACCGTTCGCTTGAGCGGCTCAGGGCCCTGGCAAGCGATTCCGGCGCCAGCATTGTGCTTTCAACGGACGACATCAGGCAAACCAGCTAACGATCATTTTCAGACACCATCGAACTTCAAAAATTGACCTGGCTCTCAACCCATCCCATCTCAAAATCACAAATCCAATCCCCCAATCTCCAAATCTCCAAATCCTCCAATCTCCAAATCTCCAAATCTCCAAATCCCCAAATCGCCCTGCTCCAGTACACCTCCGGCTCTACAGGTAGACCCAAAGGCGTTATGGTGACCCATCATAACCTGATGAGGAACCTTGAATTTCTGAGACAAGCTGTTGAGCTTACACCGGATTCTATTTCCGTACACTGGCTTCCGGTTTTTCACGATATGGGCCTGGTTTTTGGTGTCCTGGAATCCATTTACACAGGATATACTGGCATTCTTATGCCGCCGGTTTCATTCATCCAGAAACCGTCGAGATGGCTGAAAGCCATTACCAGGTATAAAGCAACACTGGCCGGCGCGCCTAATTTCGCATACGATCTTTGTGTTGCGGATATTTCGGAAGACGAATGCAAAGACCTGGACCTGAGTAGTCTAAAATCACTGTATAACGGGGCTGAACCGGTAAGAGCCTCCACCATGAAAGCATTTACCGGAAAATTCGGTCCGTTTGGATTCCGTGAGGAGATGTTTTATCCGACGTATGGAATGGCAGAGGCAACGCTCATACTCTCGGGAGGCAAGGTGTGCGATAAACCCGTTGTAGTTTATGTAGATAAGACCGAACTTGAAAAAAACCGGATCCGTATTGTTGCCGAAGAAAATGAAAATGCCTATAGCCTCGTTTCCGTAGGAAATCCCTGGATTGATACTTCCATCACCATTGTTAATCCTGACACATTGGAACCCTGCCCCGGCGACGTAGTGGGTGAGCTTTGGGTATCGGGCTCGATTATCACAAAAGGATATTGGGAAAATGATGAGGAAACCCGGAACATTTTTAATGCATATACAGCCAGCAACGGCAGAGGGCCATTTCTCAGAACCGGCGACCTTGGCTTTTTTCACGAAGGAAAGCTCTTTATCTCCGGCAGATTAAAAGATTTAATCATAATCCGGGGGAGTAATTATTACCCTCAGGATATTGAATATCTTACCGAAAGCAGCCATAAAGCTATCAGAGCAAATTCCAGCGCGGCATTTTCGGTTATAATTGATGATACAGAAAGATTGATAATTATCGCTGAGGTGGAACGCACAGCGATGAAGGATCTGAACGTGGAGGAGGTTGTCAATGCCATCCGGACAAAAATTGCCGCTGAAATGGAACTGGCCGTCTATGGTATTCAGCTTATCCGTACAGCTACCATTATGAAAACATCAAGTGGAAAAATTCAGCGAAAAGCTTGTCAGAAGGCTTTCTTAAGCCACTCCCTGGAAGTTGTCGGAGAGTCCTTTCTGACTGATTATAAAGAAGATAATGAGGAATCTCTATCACCACCCGACCTGGTGTCTATCCGTGCATGGCTGATGACATGGATCCATCTCAAATTAAAGATCAGGCTGGAGAAGATTGATTTATCCAAACCTATAACCGTTTACGGGTTGAATTCCATGAAAGCCGTACAACTCCAGCAGGATTTCCTGGAGAATTTCCAGGTGAACTTTCCTCCTTACCTGTTTTTTGAAAGAATATCGCTGAATGAACTGTCAGAAAGAGCTTTCCGGTTGATAAAGGAATCAGAAACCCCTTATCGGAACCGACGGCTTTAGTCGTCGGAAGAAAACCTTATAACCGACGGCTTTAGTCGTCGCAGTGCGAAAATCTTTATGAAGCTATTCGTTCCTTTACGATCTTATACAGATCATTCACCGTTTTGGATTTGGTGATGTCTTCGGCATTGATGGCCACATCGTAATTGGTTTTTACCAGGGCGATAAGGATTAATGCGTTGATCGAGTTCCACTCAAACACCTCCCTGAAATTCGATTCCGGCCTGAGCTTGCCGGGTTCCAGGTCGTCAAACTCCTCTTCAATCCTGGCAATAAAATCTTCTATAGTCATTTCTAATAAATTTGAAGCGGCAAAGGTATTTTATTTCTCGCAGATTTCATGATCAAATTGATATGAATGACAATTTCACTGAAACAGTCGACTAACATTTGGATACCGGCTTAAGCCTGAATGACGGCGAATGTATGCCAGGGTAAAAAGCGATGAGGCAATTGTCATCCCGAGTTTAAAGACTTTAACAAACTCCACAATATGGGATGATATTAGCTTTTCATTACTCCGGAGGAGTTCCACATTTGTAGCAAAGGCGATGGCATCCGCACAATTTTCCCCTCCCGCGATAATCCGGTTTTTCAAGCTAATATCTTCATGGGAGGGGATTAAGGGGAGGGGAAAGATGCATTTTCGGTTTCCCTCCCCAACCCCTCCCTGTGAAGGTTTTTCGCTATAATCCAATATTTCCAAAGGGAGGGGCTTTTGTTCTTTCCCGTCCTTTTTGCTACAAATAGGGCTCTCCTCCGGAGAGCGGTTCAGTAGAAATTTACTAACTTGTCATTGGTAGCGAAGCGAAGGACCAAAATCGTGCTGAGGCCCTTACCTCATCAACCTCCTGATTTCTGCGATCGCCTCATCAAAAACCCCGTCGCGGTAATCTTCCAGCAGCTTATACCTTTGAATTTTCCCGCTGCTTGTTTTCGGCACCTGGTTCGACCGCACCGGCACAAATACATCAATATGTACTCCGTAGGTGTCCCTGAAAAATCCTTTCAGTTCCAGGAACAGATCACAAAGGGCCTGGTTTGCCGATCCGACCAGGAACAGGATCACCTGGTCTTTTCCTTTTTTCGGATCGAAAGAGCCGCCGATGATGACTTTACCGTAGGGGATGTCGGCATGTTTCGAGGCCAGGTTCTCCAGGTCATGGGCATACAGGTTCTGGCCGTGCACAAAAATGATATCCTTGATCCTGCCGGTGATATAGAGCTGTCCGTCATAGAAAAATCCCTTGTCGCCTGTTTTCAGCCATCCGTCTTCGAACGCTTCGGCCGTGGCCTCCGGATTATTGATATAGCCCGATGTTACGCTTTTGCCCCGAATCCGGATGTGCCCTTCCATCCCCTCTGCCAGCCCATTTCCATCATCATCCGCTATTTTTATTTCCACATCATTCAGCGCTTTACCGACACTCACCAGTTCGACTGTTTCCCCTGATTTTTTTTCCTCCCTCACGGCTATCCCCTGAGCCTGGAGCAAAGTCCGGTTGAAATTCATGACGAGCGGTTCGCTCCACAGGTCGGCAAAGGTGATCGCCAGCGTGTTCTCAGCCATGCCATAAGCCGGCATCATGACCTCTTTGCGTAACCCGGATACCGAAAGTTTGCCTGTAAATTCCGACATGATCCGGTTGGAGATGGGTTCCGCACCGTTCACTATTGCTTTTAATGAAGAAAGGTTCCGTCCGCTTTCCTGCCTGTTTTTCAAATACCTGAGCAACAAGGCCTGGCCGAAATTCGGACAACCGGTGATCGTGCTCCCCGAATGTTCAATAACGTCAAGCCATAAGGTAGGTTTTTTGATGAATTCGACCGGATCGATCAGGTAGTGGTTGCTCTGGGCAAATACCGGGCATATGTGAAATCCGAACAATCCCATGTCGTGGTATAGCGGCATCCAGTTGCACATGACGTCGCTTTTGTGAATATCGAGCCCGACACAAATGGCCGCAATATTTACAAGGATATTCCGGTGAGTCAGCATGATCCCTTTGGGATCGCCGGTGCTTCCCGAAGAAAACTGGATAAATGCCAGGTTCTCCGTTTCGTTTGATAATTCCTGTCTGACGGGGTTTTTGCCGGCAGCCAGATCGCTTGCCGGGATAATGCTTTCGGGAGAGATGACGGTTGAATTGAAACTCCCGGCCAGGTCGTCCGACAGGATGATCCCGGGCTTGTCCAGGATGCTGTAAACGTTTTCGATTTTCGAGGCGGGCGGATTGACTTCGGTGAATGAAACCGGCGGCTGGAGGATCGTCGGAACAACGCCGGCCAGGATGCACCCCCAGAGCGTCGGTACCAAAACCTCGTTCCGTGTGATGATGATCATGACAGATTCACCTTCTTTTATCCCTTCCGACCGGATTCCGGAGGCGATTGTTTCCGCTTCCGCCAGCAACCCGGGGTATGTCAGGAATTGAATGCTGCCGTCGGCCCGGATAAATCCGACCCCGTTTTCCGGCGATTCACCGGCTGCACTTATCAGCAGGTCGGCCAGTGTTTTCCTGTTTCGGATGCTCGCGATCATATCCTGGAGATCATAAGGCGCAAAAGTAACAATTAATGTAAAAAGGGAGGGTTGGAGTCCCTTTTTCCCTATTTTTGGATTTGGTTATTCACGATCTTACATCTGAAAGTGCGCAAGAAACTTCTCCTGATAAACCCGGCAAACGAGTTAAGACAGGGTTTCACAAACGACGACAGTACCCGTTTTATGCCGATCGGCCTGGGCATCGTAGCCGCCCTTACCCCCAATCACTGGGAAGTGGAACTGATCGATGAGAGTTATGAACGATTTTCTTTCAGATTCGCTGACCTGGTTGCTTTTACCGGTTTTACCGCCAATGCGCCGCGCGCCTATAAAATAGCTTCTGTCTACCGGGAAAAGGGAATCCATACCGTCATGGGTGGCATCCATGCCTCCCTGGCTACGGATGAAGTCGCTGAATATGTTGATACCGTTTTTACCGGCGAAGCGGAAGGCGCATGGCAGGGTTTGATTGCTGATTTTGAGGCAGGTAAAATAAAAAAACTGTATGATGGCGGAAATGTCGATATCCATTCTGTTCCTCATGTCAGGAGGGATATCTACACCTATCCTTATGTTTACGACCTGGTCAGCACTTCCCGCGGATGCCCGCTGGGATGCGAATTCTGTTCCGTAACCCAGTTGTGCGGGAAAACCTACCGCGAGCGTAAAGTGGAGGACATCCTGGACGAACTGGAGGAAACAACCCGTCCCCTTATTTTTTTTGTGGATGATAATTTTATCCAGAATACAAAACGATCGCACGAACGCGCCATCAGCCTCTTCCGGGGAATGGTCGAACGGAAACTGAATAAATTCTGGGTGTGCCAGGCTACTGTAAATTTCGCTGAAAATGAGGAAGTTCTCCATTGGGCCAGGAAAAGCGGTTGTATGATGGTGTTTGTCGGGGTGGAAGCGGAAAATGAAGAGGCCCTGAAAGATGTCAGAAAAAACCTGAATCTGAAAAGGGGGGTTCAATCCTATGAACAGACCTTCCGGAAAGCCCACAAACACGGGATCGGGATCCTGGCTTTTATGATCTTCGGCATGGAGAGCGATAAAAAGGAAGATTTATTCGCCCGGAGGGATTACATCCTGAGAAGCTCACTGGATGCTTACCAATGCGCGATCATGACCCCTTTGCCCGGAACGGTACTGTTCGAACGCGTGAAAGCCCGCAACCAGATCGTGCTGAACAATTATCCTGACGACTGGCAGCAGTACGATTGCCATGCCGCAACCATCGATACAGCTTCTATGGATCATGCTGATATTGACAGGAGTATGTACGAGATATGGCTTTCGCTCTATAACAAAAAAACCATCCGTAAGAAAATGTTCAGGACCCTCTGGAATACGCGAAGTTTCCGAACCGCTTACTGGGCGTATGCCGCAAACCATAATTATGGCCGGATGTTCCTGGAAAGGTTTATACAAACCGATAAGGAATGCTTGAACTCCCGGCTGGAATGGGTTGGGAAGAAGCGTTCAATGTATCTGAAGTTGACCGATGCCCTCCTTTGGGTCTTCTATCAAACCGCCTGGAAAAAAATCCTGAAAAGAGTCTCCGGTAATAAAGCATGAATTGATGGATGAAGAACGTCGCAGAAAGCTGATATTGGTCAATCCGGTCAACCGGGTCAGGATCGGCTTTATGAATTCGGAAGGGACTATTGCCATGCCCCTCGGCCTGGGGATCGTGGCGGCCCTGACCCCGGAACACTGGGAGGTGGAGCTGGTCGATGAGTATTTCGGGGAGTTCACCCTCAAATCTGCCGATCTTGTAGCCTTGACGGGATTTACACCGGCTGCCCAGCGGGCTTATGAGATCGCCGCTATGTGCCGGCAGGCCGGGATCCATACCGTTATGGGAGGGATTCATGCCTCCATGTGCCCCGAAGAAGCGGCCACGTTTGTCGATACCGTCTTCCTCGGCGAAGCGGAAGGCGCCTGGCCCGCCCTGATCGACGATTTTGAAGCCGGCCGCATTAAAAGCCGGTACGACGGAGGGATTGTTGCGGTGAACGACATTGCCTCCCCCAGGAGGGATATCTTCGACCGTTATCCCTATGTGTACGACCTTCTCCAGACTTCACGCGGCTGCCCGATGGGATGCGAGTTCTGCTCCGTGACACAGATGTGCGGCAAAACCTACCGGGAACGCGAAATCAACGCGGTGATCGCCGACCTGGAAAAAACCCGGCGACCGCTGCTTTTTTTCGTCGACGATAACCTGGTCAATAATAAAAAAGGGTCTGAAGAAAGGGCAATTAACCTTTTCAAAGCCATGGTCGACCGGGGACTCACCCGGGAATGGTATTCACAGGCGGCAGTGAATTTCGCCGCCAACGACGAAGTTCTTTACTGGGCCCGTAAAAGCGGTTGCTATATGGTCCTGATGGGAATAGAAGCAGAAAAACCACAGGCCCTGAAAGATGTCCGGAAGAACCTGAACCTCCGGCTGGGGACCGGCAATTACAACCATGTCTTTAAGAAAATGCACCGGCATGGAATTGGTATCCTGGCCTCCATGATCTTCGCCATGGACAGCGATTCGGCCGAGGATCTCTATGCCCGCCGCGATTTCATCCTCAATAGTTCCATCGATACTTACCAGTGCACGATTCTGACCCCCTTGCCCGGTACCATCCTGTTCGACCGGATGCGGGCGGAGAATAAAATCATAATGAACAATTACCCGTCCGACTGGCAGCAATACGACGGGATGGTGGCCACCTCCCGCTCAGCGACACTGGAAAGGGATGAGATCGAACAGGCTATGCGGCGCATCTGGATGGACCTGTACCACAAGGAAACCCTGCGTAAAAAAATGTTCCGCACCCTCTGGAATACACGCAGTTTTAAAACGGCCTACCGCACTTATGCAACAGGACATAATTACGGACGTATGTTCCTGGAGCGTTTTATTAAGAATGGGGATGGAATTAATGAAAAACTGGAGTGGATCAACAAGAAAAGATCAATCTTCCTGAAGATCACCGACCGGGTTATCTGGCTGCTGTACCGGATCGCCTGGCAGAAATCCTCTGAAAAACTGAATCCAAAATAAGATCACTTCCATTTCCTGATCTCCGAATATTTCTTCCTGTAGCTGATATAACCCCATACAGCCGTAATGACCAGGGTCACTGCAACAGGGACGATGAATCCCGCCTTCATGTCGTATTTGCTGACCATGTTGTAAATGCCAACAAAAATGTAAATCCCCACTACAGCGATGAGCCCGGTAACAAAACCGTAAAAAGCGCCCAGTGCACCGCGCTTCATTCCTTCCTTCCGGGCCAGTTTCTGGTTGTCCCTGTCAGCGATACTCTCTTCATTCCCGGTCACCAGGTAATGGAATTTATCACTGACCGCATCGTACCGGGCATTCAGCACCTCGCCGGTGAAGGTGAACTCACTCTTCATCTTAAGATGCTGCAGTTCAGCATTGGATATGTCGCGCCGGTAATCCTCCCTGATCTTTGAGATATTCCGGGGCTCATACGAAACGGCGATCTGATCGTTTAAATGCAAGGAGATCGGAAAGTCGCCCGAAGAGTTGATATCGCGGATGATCCCGGTGTCTTCTATGAAATAATCGGTCAGGTTGAAATTATAGTACTCCACCTGATCGGTCTTCTTATTCCTGTGCTCGCCGAATAAGATCCCTTTTCCCCGTAGTACTCGCCTTAATTCATTGTCCTGTTCGGTTTTTTGCACCGAAGTGAGATTGGTTTCGGAGGTGAAATCCAGAAAATAATTTTTAAGCTCCTTGCTAAGTGCACGCAGATTGGTTTGCATAGGTTTTGGTTTGAGTTTAGCAAAGATAAGAGGAAATCTGATATTTTGTAAATTCACTTATCTTTGCCTTTCATAACTGCTCTTACTATGAAAATCCTTGTTACAGGCGGTACCGGATACATCGGCTCTCATACGGTAGTGGAGTTGCAGCTGCTCGGACATGAAGCGGTGATCGTCGATAATCTCTCCAACAGTTCGGCGGGTGTGGTGAACCGGATCGGTAAAATAACCGGCGAAAAACCGGCCCTCTATGTCGTCGACCTGACGGATGAAGCGAAAACGGAAAAAGTATTCCGTGAAAATTTCAATTTCGATGCGGTCATCCATTTTGCGGCTTTGAAATCGGTCGGGGAATCCGTTCAATCTCCGCTGAAATATTATCGCAATAATGTGATATCAACCCTTAACCTGCTGAAAATGATGACAAAATATGAGATCGGCAGGATTGTTTTTTCATCATCATGTACTGTTTATGGCCAGCCGGATAAACTTCCGGTTACCGAACAAACACCGTTGAAAAGGGCGGAATCACCTTACGGCAACACTAAAAAAGTAATGGAAGATATCATTTTTGATGTGACGAGAGCCAAAGATATTCACGCCATTGCCCTCCGGTATTTCAATCCGATCGGTGCCCATGAATCTGCGCTGATCGGGGAGGCCCCTTCCGATATTCCCGATAACCTGGTGCCCTATATCACCCAGACTGCCACCGGCAAACGCCCCTATCTCCGGGTTTTCGGCAACGATTACAATACCCCCGACGGAACGCCGGTAAGGGATTACCTTCATGTTACTGACCTGGCCAAAGCCCATCTGGCGGCATTGAACCGGATGAATGAAGGTAAAATGAAAGAGAAATTCGAGGTTTTCAATCTCGGAACCGGGAAAGGATATTCCGTAATGGATATTATCAGTTCTTTTGAAAAAGTGGCTGAAATGAAGCTCAATTATAAGGTGGTCGCACGCCGGCCCGGAGATGTCGAGCAGATCTGGGCCGATCCGACGCTCGCTAACACGGAACTCGGCTGGAAAGCCGAAAAGACACTCGATGAAATGCTGCTCTCGGCCTGGAACTGGCAGAAAGCAAAATAAACCACTGACGCGAGCGCAGCGAGCCACTGACGCGAACGAAGTGAGCTTATGACAATTATAAACAAACCTTAACTACAATGACAAACAAGTTGCATCGAACCATCATCATCACCGGAGGGGCCGGATTCATCGGATCGCATGTGGTTCGACTGTTTGTAAACAAATATCCGGAATACAGGATCATCAACCTCGATGCCCTGACGTATGCCGGTAACCTGGAAAACCTCCGCGACGTGGAGGGCAAACCGAATTATACTTTTGTCAGGGCTGATATTTCAAACGAAGCAGAGGTCAGGCAAGTAATCCGTCAGTTTCATCCCGATGGCATTATTCACCTGGCCGCCGAATCGCATGTCGACCGGTCGATCTCCAATCCGACAGAATTTGTTTTTACGAATATTGTCGGAACGGTTAACCTGCTGAATGCCGCACGGGAGATATGGAAGGACAATCCGGAAGGGAAAAGGTTTTACCATATATCAACGGATGAGGTTTACGGTTCGCTGGGCGACACCGGTTTTTTTACCGAATCCACTCCCTACGATCCGAAAAGTCCCTATTCTGCCTCCAAAGCCAGCAGCGACCACCTGGTCAGGGCCTATCATCACACTTTTGGCCTGCCGGCAGTGATCTCCAACTGTTCCAATAACTACGGGCCCAACCAGTTCCCCGAAAAACTGCTTCCTCTTTTCATTAATAATATCCGGCAGAATAAACCGCTACCCGTTTATGGTAAAGGGGATAATGTCCGCGACTGGCTTTATGTTGAAGACCATGCCGCGGCTATCGACCTGATCTTTCACCGGGGCAGGGATGGAGAGACCTATAACATCGGCGGGAATAACGAATGGAAAAATATCGACCTGATCCGCCTGCTTTGCAGGCTGATGGACGACCGGCTGGACCGCCCGCCCGGTACATCGGAAAAGCTGATAGCTTTCGTGAAAGACCGTGCCGGCCATGACCTGCGCTATGCCATCGACTCGGGTAAACTGCAAAATGAATTGGGTTGGAAACCCTCGGTTACATTCGAGCAGGGCCTCGCCCGAACAGTCGACTGGTACCTTGCCAACCAGCAATGGCTCGATCATGTTTCTTCAGGCGATTATCTGAAATATTATGAGAATCAGTATGGTGTTCGGTAATATTTTTTCATCAGCAAGATCTTCTCTGGCCGGCTTCTCTGCTCTTGGCACCGATATGCACTCCCACCTGATTCCCGGTATCGATGACGGCGCACGGACACTGGATGATTCCGTCAATCTCATCCGGAGCATGGCCGGCCTGGGTTTTAAAAAACTCATCACCACGCCACACATTCAGCACGATTTTTACCGCAATACCCGGGAGATCATCCTCAATGGACTGGATACCGTCAGAAATGCCATCCGGTCAGAAAACATCCCCGTTGAAATTGAAGCGGCTGCTGAGTACCTCCTGGATGATGGTTTCGAAACGCTCGCTGAGAATGGCGATTTGCTGAGTTTCAGCGGGAAGCACATATTGGTTGAATTATCCTACTTTAATCCGAATCCAAACCTTAAAAACCTGGTATTCAATTTACAATGCGACGGATACAAGGTGATTCTCGCGCATCCGGAGCGCTATACCTATTGGTTTAGTGATTTCGGAAAGTTCGAGGATCTGAAAGACCGGGGCATCTTTTTTCAACTTAACCTGGTCTCCTTGACCGGTTTCTACCCTGACCCGGTTAAAAAATTCGCTGAAAAGCTTATTGATAAAGGTATGTATGATTTTGCCGGCAGCGATATGCATAACATGAATTACATGAATGCGCTGGAGAAAAGCCTGAAGGAAAAATCACTGAAAAAATTACTCGAATCGGGAAAGCTCCGGAACAGTATACTCTGATATATCCTGCTGCACCTGCTAATGACCAACGATCCCTCGTCGCGAACTCCTCGGGACCAGCGAACGGCTTACGACCTTTTCACCTCCGCGCTCTCAGTCACCACGTCTTTCTTTACTTTCTTGATCAGCCCCTGGAGCACCGTTCCCGGGCCTACTTCGGTGAAATGGGTGACGCCGCTGGCAATCATATTTTTAACCGACTGCGACCAACGCACAGGGGAGGTGAGCTGCGCGATCAGGTTTTTCTTGATGATCTCCGGATCGGTCACGCCCTGGCCGGTCACATTCTGGTAGATCGGGCATATGCCTTTGCTGAATTTGGTCGTATTGATCGCATTGGCCAGCTCTTCCGCTGCGGGCTGCATGAACGGCGAATGGAAAGCGCCGCTGACATTCAGCGTCATGACACGCTTGGCGCCCGCTTCCGACAGCTTTTGCGCCGCGGTCTCAATCCCTTGCACGCTGCCCGAAATGACCAGCTGCCCCGGGCAATTGTAATTGGCCGGTACCACGATCTCATCCTTGATCAGGCTGAGTACCCGTTCTACGTCGGTGTCTTCCATCCCGATGACAGCCGCCATGGTCGAGGGTTTTAACTCGCAGGCCTTCTGCATGGCTATAGCCCGTTTTGACACCAGCCGGAGGCCGTCTTCGAACGAAAGTACCTTGTTGGCTACCAGAGCGGAAAATTCACCCAGCGAATGCCCGGCTACCAGGTCGGGTTTGAATTCGTTGCCCAAAACACGCGACAGGATCACCGAATGAAGAAATATGGCCGGCTGTGTTACTTTGGTCTGGCGAAGGTCCTCATCGGTCCCTTCAAACATGATCTCGGTAATATTGAATCCGAGTATGGAATTGGCTTTGCTGAACAGCTCCCTTGCAAGCGCTGACCCCTCCGACAAATCCTTACCCATCCCGACAAACTGGGCCCCCTGGCCTGGAAAAACATATGCTTTCATGCGTCGTACTAAAATTATCTCTTTATAAGTGCGCCAAAAGTAGGCAAATTTCTTCACCCGGCAATTTATCCCCTGGTTAATGGAGGTCGGATCCGATCAGGTGTATGAATTCTGCCCGTGTTGGCTCCTTTAGGAAAGCTCCCGTAAAATCGGAAGTGGTCGTGATGGAATTTTGTTTCTGGATGCCCCTCATGGCCATGCACATGTGCAGGGCTTCAATCACAACGGCAACTCCAAGAGGTTTCAGCGTGTCCTGTATGCAATCCTTGATCTGCGTGGTAAGCCGCTCCTGTACCTGCAAACGCCTGGCATATGCATCCACAACCCGCGGTATTTTACTCAAACCTACTATGTATCCATTGGGAATATAAGCGACATGCGCCTTTCCGAAGAATGGTATCATGTGGTGCTCACAAAGCGAATAAATTTCAATGTTCTTTACAATAACCATCTCACGGTAATCTTCCTTAAACATGGCCGAACGGAGTATCTCCTCCGGGTTCAGCATGTAACCGTGCGTCAGGAACTGCATCGATTTGGCTACCCTGACCGGGGTATCAAGCAATCCCTCCCGCTCCGGGTCTTCTCCGATGTGGCGCAGTACTTCCTTGTAATGCCGCGCCATGGCATTCACCTTCTTGTAATTATAATTGTCGGTCTTTTTGTAGCCGTAATCATCCATCATATTGACTTCGGCCATCTCTTTCAAAATATTTTTTTTCATTTTATTTGGATTAAGAGGAACGATCTTCCCTGGTTTGATTTATTATTGAAATTACTTCAAAAACCGTAAAGACAATATACATAATAAAGAAAGCGATCACAGGAACCATGATCGGTTGATGCGTATTGATCACGTAAAAGATAAGAACAATCAGGTAAAGGAAAAGTTTTAGTGTGGTCGACAGCATGAAATAACTGACAAACTTCCCGGGATTGAGTGAGGTGATCTTTAAAAGGATATAATGGACGGCCGCATGGACCATAAAAAACAGCGAAAGGAACAGGTAAAGCACAGGCGGAAACAGGGGCGGGGCGGTCAAAACATTTACTCCGGCGATGAAGGCAGCCATGGCTGCGGTAAGAAGCCACAGGCGGACAATAAATCTTGCGTACTTTTTATTCATGTTCTTCAGGAATCCTTTCCATCTTCCTTTTTCCCGCTCCTGATCAGGTCTTTGGTCACGGTGTAAATTGCCAGGATAACCGATAAAATTGAAAATACGATCGTGAATACCGGTATTTTCATCTCCAGCCATTCATCCAGTTTTATCCCCCCGAAAACCCCCGCCAGGATGATCACCAGCATCTGGAATGCAATACTGGAATACCGGGCGTAATTATCCAGTAATTTTTTCTTTTTCCCTGGTAACAGGTTCATCTTGGGTTATTTCTTTTTGAACCTTGAATTCTGGTTCATCTTCCATATTGCAGGTTCCGGAAAATTTCGCCCCGGGTTCGATAGCCAGTTTACTGGTATGGACCTCGCCTATTACTTTGGAAGTCGATTTAAGCGACAGCAACTCCTTCACGTGAATAACCGCTTTGACCTGGCCTGAAAAATCAGCATTCTGGCAGGTAATATCTCCCTCGATGCTTCCCGAAACCCCGACCACGATCTTCCCGGTCGAATGGATGGAGCCCTGCAGGATCCCATCCACCCGGAAGTCGCCGTCGGAACGGATATCGCCCTTGATGCTGGTCCCTTTGCCTATCATATTGACGGCAGGGCTTTCGCTGATAATCGTTTTTGCCATTATAACGTAAATTTAAATCAGATGCTTACTGGTTGTAGTTTTTTTCAAAGAATGTGGAGTATCCTCCGATGTCTTTCTCTTTGAAAAACAAGGAGTAGTTCTCAGTCGAAATAACAAAGTTAAAAAAAGTTCCCGCTTTCAGGTCGGCATATACATACTCATTTATAACGATCAGGTCAAAATAATCACGGGCTTTCTGTGCATTGCTGAAATTACCTACAGTGACCACATAATGCTCATTGTCAAGCACCAGGCTGTTGATCTTCAGATCTTCAATGCTGAAATACTTGGTGTTGAAGTCCGATAGTTTTACCTTGAACGGGTTGAGCCGCATCTCTTTTGAGTCGGCAACGATCATGAACATATGCTGCCCGGTCGGATTGACTTTATATGGCGATGCCTTTTCTGGCAAGGTTTCTTCCGGTTTTTTCTCGTCCGGCAGAAACTCCCTGGTCTCTGCCTTGATCTCCGGATTATCTTCCGCCAGGGTTGCCAGAACATTCTGTGCCAGCGTTTTTACTTCGCTCTTGGGATACTTCCGGATGATCTTTTTCATATGCAGGATCAGCGAGTCGAGCACATCGATCTTTCCGACCGAGATCGCTTTCAGGTAAGCGAAATTTGGAGCCAGTTCCATGGTATCGCCGTAAAGGGTAAAGGCCAGATCGCTCTTGGCGATGACCTGGAAGTATTGTCCGGCTTTGTAATCCCGGAAAGTCTCGGCATACAGCAGGTTGACTTTGTTTTTCTCTGCCTCGATCCGGGCGTAATACTCCGGATCCGACAGCACCCTGGCATAATCGCTTTCAGGATATTTATAAATGATCTGGTCCTTGTAAAAATCGGCCTCCGTCAGGAAACCGTCGTCCAGGTAGGTTTTATATAGGTAATAATAAGAGATGAGTTCGTGCTTGTTGGCAGGAAACCGCTCCATCATCTTCAACAGGGCTTTCCGGGATGCTTCGTTATCTTTCAATCCGTCTTTGTATACAGTCCCGCATTTGAAATATGCCTCCAGGATCAGGCTGTCGGATGCTGCCAGTTGCTCTTCCGAAAAAGGAAGATTTTTAAGATAGTATTGCCTGGCCATCGGGTTGTTCTCAGCCGCTACCAGCGAGTCGGATTTAAGCGAATCGGACTCCATCTCCTCGTCTTCCATGAACGTGACCAGTTGCTTGTCGCTGATCCGCCATAGGTCTTCAAACTTTCTTTTGCCCCACTTTTTTACGAACTCGGCATACCCGATATCTTTAGTCTGCTGGTTGTAGAAATACCATTTGCCGCCTGCAGGTAATCCCTGTGATCCGGCTGGCCCGCTGAACGAAATGGCCTGCTCCTGCACCTTCAGCGCCTGGTCGAGTTGTGCCTGCTCGGCCAGCCGTTTCTGTTCCTCCTGGTAGGCTGCGATAATATTGTCGATCACCGCATTGCGCTCGGCCTCGCTCATATTTACCAACCGCTGCAAACTGTCCTGGTGCTGAATGACAATCAGGCTCTTGACCAGGTCGGTCAGGATTTTTGTCTTCCGGTCGATTTCCTCATAGTTGGGATAATCGTTCGGCAGTGCCATCATGGCCGTATCGTAATATGCCTGCGCATTTTCATATTTAGGCATATTAAAATAAAGATCGGCAAGCCGTAATGAGGAAGTCGACTTCTGGTAATTATTCGTGGTGGATGATGAAACCGACAACCGCAGGTAGTCGATGCCGGCCGCCGTATCGGCCGAACGCATCGCCACATCGGCCAGAGCATAATAAATCTGGTCTTTGTAATCCTTGTTCTTATCGTCCTTCAGCATCCTGGTAAGGATCTTCGTCACATGTTTCCGGTCGCCGCTGTTGGTGTCGTACGACTTGGCCAGGTTGATCTTGGCCTGGAATGCCAGGTCGTAATCGGGATTCCGTTTGATCACTTTCGTGTACCACTCCGAAGCCTGGAAATAATCCCCTTTCGCCTGGTAGATCTGCGCCAGGATGAACATCATCCGGGTCTTTAACTGCCTTTTGGGATTGTAAAAAATAGCCTCCTCGATATAGTCGATCGCCTTATCATAGTCAGCCTTCCGGATGTAAAGATCGGCATATACCTGCGGCAGGATCTTCACGACATCGTAAGGCACTATTCCCTTGCTGACATCAGTCGTCACCAGGTTCAGCAACGGTTCGGCTTTCTCATATTCCTCCGTCATGTTGTAGGTCAGCGCAAGCCAGATCATGGCCGTGTATTTGATATCGTTGTACCCGTATTCCTGGATGACAAAATTGAAGGTTCTCCGCGCGCCGAAATACTCCTGCTTGTAAAAATAAGCCTTACCGATCATCATATAGGCATCGTCGATCCACCTGACTTTTTCACCCCCGTCGAATTCCATGGAATGCCGCTGTATGGTCAGCGATGCTTTCTGAATCGCCCGGTCCATGCCCTGGTTCAGTTGAGCAGCCTCCTGTTTGGTGCCGAAATTGAATACCGGCAACACCTTGGTATAATTATCTTTCACCCCTTTCATCAACTGGATGGATCCTTCGTTCAGACTCTCCTTGCCGTTAAAATAGACATTGTACCGCGCTGTTAAATTGTGGTAAACACGGCGGCTGAATGTGTTCTTCTTGGTAGAACATGAAAAAAGGGAAATCAGAAGAATCAACGCTCCGGTCGCAAAGATGATCCTTTGGTATGAAATTCGGCCTGGCACTTTCCTGTATAGTATCGGTTGCTTTTAAACCTGATTTTTAAAAATTTTCCGGGTGATGCAATACCCGGATTAATAACTGAGTTTTTAAAGAATTATTATATGCAGACGATTAACTTATAATATACTACAGCCGTGCAAAAGTAAAAAATATTCCCTTTCGGCGAAAAATTCCGATATTTGCCGGCTGAACGACAGCAGAATGGCTGAAGAAGTTAAGAAACGGGACAAATGGTATCACAAGCTCAGGAACAAGTATAAGCTGGTAATCCTGAACGATGAAACCTATGAAGAAAAGCTGTCGTTCAAGCTCAGCCGGCTGAATGTTTTCGTGGCTACCGGCACCCTGGCCGTCCTGCTCATTATCATCACCACCATCATCATCGCCTTTACCCCGCTGCGCGAATATATTCCGGGATATACCGATGTATCGCTGTATGAGCAGCTATATGCCATTGAAAAACTGACCGATTCGCTCCACAACGATGCGCGGCAGAAATCTCTCTACCTGGAAAACCTGAAACTTGTGCTCTCCGGAAAGGATACTACCATTAAAACCCCGCTCAAAGTCGATACCGCCAATACTTATCAGAATATTTCCGGACAGCCCTCCGAGGCTGATTCGGAATTCAGGGAGGAGTTTGAATCCCAGCTGGTTTATGGTACAAGTGATCCGGTGAAGTCGACCGGTCGAAACCGCCAGGGCAACCGGTCCGATATCAGCAGCTTTACTTTTTTTACTCCTTTGAGAGGGATCGTGACCAATAAATTTAATCCGACCGCTAAACATTATGGGGTGGATATTGTTTCAGTACAAAATGAAGCCATTAAAGCCACGCTCGACGGAGTGGTGATCTTTACCGGCTGGACTATTGAAACGGGATACACCATCAGCATCCAGCATGAAAACGACCTTGTTTCAGTATATAAACATAATTCTGCCCTGTTGAAAGACCAGGGAAGTTTTGTCAAAGCCGGTGATGCCATCGCCATTATTGGCAGCACGGGAGAGTATACTACCGGTCCACACCTTCATTTTGAACTATGGTATAACGGTGTGCCGGTCAACCCGACCGACTTCATCAAATTTTAACTGCAAACCAAATCATTCATGGATATTTTTATCAAGATCTCCCAGTTGCTGCTCAGCCTGTCAATATTGGTCGTTGTGCACGAATTCGGCCATTTTATCGCGGCTAAGATTTTCAGGACCCGGGTGGAAAAGTTTTACCTTTTCTTTAATCCATGGTTCTCCCTGTTTAAAATAAAGTTCAGGGAAACGGAATACGGACTGGGATGGCTCCCGCTGGGGGGATATGTCAAAATCTCCGGAATGATCGACGAGTCGATGGATAAAGAAGCCATGAAACAACCGCCCCAGCCCTGGGAATTCCGCACCAAGCCGGCCTGGCAGAGACTGATCATCATGATCGGAGGTGTAACGGTGAATGTTATCCTCGCTTTTGTTATCTATATCGGCATACTGGCAGTGTGGGGCGAAGAATACCTTCCCACCTCCGAAGTAAATAAATATGGTATCGTTACCGATTCTATCGCCCGGGATATGGGATTGCAGGATGGTGATAAGATCCTGGCCGTTGACGGAAAATATGTAGCGGATTTCAATAAAATCCCTGTCGTACTCATTCTGGAAGAAGCACAGACCATCCAGGTGGAGAGGGAAGGGCAAAAGAAGGATATTATGGTCCCTGATGGAGTGCTTGGTAAATTGGTAAAACAAAAAGACCCGACACTCCTGACGCCGCGTTTCCCGCTTGAAATAGAAGGTTTTGCCACATCTTCGGCTGCTGCCGATGCAGGTATTCAGGCCGGCGACCGGATTATTACGGTCAACGGCGACCCGACGATTTATTACGACCAGTTTGTAAAAGCTGTCAAATCCCGGAAAGGCGAAATGGTCGAAGCAGTGGTAGTCCGCGGTACCGATACGCTCACTTTCCGGGTACAGGTATCCGCAGAGGGTATGGTTGGCATTTCCACCAACCCGGCTAAGTTTTTCACGACCGAAAAGAAAGATTATACTATTCTTCAGGCTATTCCTGCCGGTTTTGTGAAAACCATCGACGGAATAGCTAATTACCTGAAACAATTAAAGTTGTTGTTCTCGCCGGAAATCAAAGCGTATGAATCTGTCGGCGGGTTTATCTCCATCGGAAGCATTTTCCCGGCTACATGGGATTGGCAGGCTTTCTGGCGGCTTACCGCATTCCTGTCCATCATGCTGGCCATCCTCAACCTTTTGCCCATTCCCGCCCTCGACGGCGGCCACGTCATGTTCCTGGTATACGAAATCGTCAGCGGACGAAAACCCAGCGACAAATTCATGGAATATGCCCAGATTGTCGGTATGGTATTACTTTTCGGATTGCTGATATTCGCCAACCTGAACGACGTGCTCCGGCTCTTTAAATAGTGAATGGTGAAGGGTGAAGGGTGAAGGGTGAAGGGTGAACGGTGAAGGGTGAACGGTGAAGGGTGAACGGTGAACCAGAATTCAAAACCCGGAACCTGGAACCCGGAACCTGGAACCCGGAATTTAATTTCTAATCCGAACTGATCTTCTCTTTCAGCGACCGGAATCCCTCCCCGAGAACCTCATTGGCATTGATAACGGTCATAAAGGCCATAGGATCGATATGATGGATGTATTCCTGGAGGATTGCCATCTCCCGGCGGTTAACATTGGTGAATATTATGGTCTTTTCCTGGCCCCCGAACATTCCGTGACCCTGGATGTAAGTCCCTCCCCGGTTGATATCGTTGATGATCTTATCCCGGATCAATTCATGCTTGTCTGATATGATGAACAGGGTTTTATCATAGCTGATCCCTTGCAGTATGACATCCATCACCCTGCCCGTAATGAAAATGGTCAGCAGCGAATACAGGGGGATAACCCAGTCCATAAAAGAGAAAAGACCGGCAATCACGACAATCGAATCGACCAGGATGATCATTTGCCCGGGAGGCATCTTGTTGAATTTTGAGATGATCATGGCGATGACGTCCGATCCGCCGGAGGTGGCCCGCGCTTTAAATATCAAACCCAGGCCGATCCCGACCAGCACTCCGCCATAAATGGAGGAAAGCAGGCCGTTGTCCTGCACCAGGGGCAGGTCACCCCAGAAATAAGTCAGTGTATCGACAAAGACGGCTGTCAGTGTGAACCCGACGACCGTTTTAACCCCGAATCTCGGCCCCAGGATCCGTGTCCCGATGATTGTAATCGGAATATCGAGGCAAATGGCCGTCAACCCGACCGGGAAATCAAACAGGTGGTGCAGGATGATGGAGATACCATAAACCCCTCCCGGCACAATCTTGTAAGGAGTGATAAACAAAACAAACCCGGCAGCCATGACAAAAGCCCCCAGGGCGATCAGCGAGTAGGCTATGAACCATTTTTTGCTGAATAGTTTTTCTTTGGTAACAAACGACATATCATTTAGATTTATATCCGATGGCCAAAAATAGGGATAATCATTCCTCGATTTTGTTACCCGGATATCACTTTGTAAAATATTCGTAAAATATCACCGTTTAAGACTTCGGTGAAAAATTTTCTTAATTTAGCGTTTTATTTTACTAACCCGTTTCCTGAAGATGAATTTTAGCAAGATTGCTAAACTGAATGTTCTGCCAGTACTTGTTTTTCTGTGGCTTGCCTTTCCGGCACACAGCCAGCAGGAACCGAATTTTTCACAATACATGTTTTATGGCCTGAACCTGAACCCCGCATTTGCCGGAACGGAACCCGCAGTGAATATCACAGCAGCAAACCGGATGCAGTGGACGGGATTTGGCAAAGAAAACGGGGACCAGGTGGCGCCGCGTACCTATTTTATTGCGGCCGATCTGCCGGTCCGCGTGTTAAAAGGAGGTATCGGAGCCGTTATTATGAATGATGCCATCGGGCATGAAAATACGATTTCGGTAAAGATCGGCTATGCCAACCAGCGGAATATGGGATTCGGCAAACTGGGCATCGGGGCTCAGCTAGAGTTTAACAACCGCAGCATCGACTTCAGCAAACTGGATCCGGCCGGCGAAGATCCATTGCTCAATCAGCTTTCATCAGAGGAAAGTGAAATGCTGATCGACTTCTCCCTGGGCTTGTTGTACCGGGTTCCCGATAACTACTATATCGGAGTTTCCGGGCTTCATCTTATCCAAACAAAAGGGAAACCCCTTGTCGAATCTTCGGAAGGGAGCCTGAGAATGAAAATGGACCGGACGTTCATGATCACGGGCGGATATGAGGTGAATTTTCCCCGTAACCCCGACTTTCAATTCGTCCCTTCGGTTATCATCGAATCCAATATTGCAAAAACCCGGCTGGATATCAACGCCATGCTCCGTTATAAAGACGCTGTCTGGGGGGGAGTTGGCTACAGGCTCGGCGAATCGGTCATCATCCTGCTTGGTGTCCAGTATAAGGACTTCCGGATCGGTTATTCTTACGATATCAATGCCAACCGTTTAGCGCTGCCCATTTTTGGAGGCACTCACGAAATCATGGTTAATTATCGCTTTAAACTGGAAATTGACAGGGGCAGGAAAAGTTATAAGAATACCAGATTCTTATAATCATTGAAAAAAATAGTTGTTTTGTTTTAATATTTTTTATTTTTGGGCACTTTTTAAAATAATCCTATACGATGTTCGTTAATACTTGGTCAAAAAAATTCGTTATGAAAAGACTTCCGGCATTTTTGCTGATCCTCGCATTATCCGGCATTTTAATCAGTTGTGGTGATACCGGAAACGGAGAACTGGTGGGTGTCAGCCGAAAAACAAGACCATTCTTTCAGGCCGATCCTTATGGAATGGTATTTATACCGCAGGGTAGCTTCACAATGGGTGTTGGCGACCAGGACAAATCATATGGATTCATTTATGAACCCAAAACCGTTTCGGTAGCCTCGTTTTATATGGATGAAACCGAAATCACAAACGACGAGTACCGTCAGTTTGTCAATTGGGTCAAGGATTCCATCGCCCTGCGCAAACTGGGCGATATCCGGCCGGATGAATACCTTATTCAGGAAAATCCCAAGACGGGCGAAATCTACGATCCGCCGTTTTTAAACTGGTCGGCAGAAATAGATTGGGAAAGCGAAGAGCAGGATATCCGCGATGCACTTGAAGAAATGTATGTCCCGGAACATGAACGATATTTCCGTAAAAAAGAACTGGATACCCGGCAATTGTTTTATGAGTATTACTGGATAGATTATGTGGCTGCCGCCCGTAAAGACTGGTCGGAAGAAGCCAACACCGAAGATGGAGCTTTTGCCAACAGGCCGCAGGGCAGGCGCGACCGCTCGGTCTATATAAGGAAAGAAAGGCTGAATGTTTATCCCGATACCCTGAGCTGGATTTACGATTATACATACTCTTTCAACGATCCTCAGACTAAATCCTATTTCTGGCATCCGGCATACAATTTTTACCCGGTCGTTGGTATAAACTGGAAACAGGCCAGGGCATTCTGTATCTGGCGTACCGAGTTGCTTAACAGCAAAATGGACCCGAGAAAGGGTGAACCCGGTATTGTCGATTTCCGGCTTCCCACAGAAACAGAATGGGAATGGGCAGCCCGGGGAGGCTATAACAATAATCCTTACCCGTGGGGAGGCCCTTATACCCGTAATGAAAGGGGCTGTTTCCTGGCTAATTTCAAGCCGCTCAGAGGAAATTATATCGATGACGGAGGTTTGCGTACAGTCATTGTTGCACATTACCCCCCCAATGATTTCGGCCTGTATGATATAGCCGGAAATGTCTCGGAATGGACAAATACAGCATTTGATCCGTCGACTTATAACTTCACCTGGGATATGAATCCCAATTATACATACAACGCCAAGGAAGATGACCCGCCTGCCCTGAAAAGAAAAGTTGTACGCGGGGGCTCGTGGAAAGATATTGCATACTTTATGCAGGTATCCACCCGTGATTATGAATACCAGGATACTGCCAAGAGCTACCTGGGATTCCGTTGTATACTTCCTTACCTCGGCCGTAATAAAGATGACAATCCGGCCAGGGCATCAAGGGTCTATAACTAATTCGTTCAGAAATTCTCATTAAATCAACCAATAAAAACTTATTTATTCTAATATCATGGGTCTCAACACATTTGTCAGAAGGCGCGGTTTCAGGAATTTCATGTCCAAACTTTACGGCTGGGGCGCATCAGTCGTTATTCTCGGCGCTTTGTTCAAAATCAACCATTACCCGTTTGCAAATGAAATGCTTATCGTGGGTTTGGGAACAGAAGCCATCATTTTCTTCTTCTCAGCGTTCGAACCTCCGTATGTCGAGCCCGACTGGAGTCTCGTTTACCCGGAACTGGGAGGTTTATACCATGGCGATGAAACAGCGGAATCGGTTAAAAAGAAGCCCACACAGCAATTGGACGATCTGCTGAAACAATCGAATATCGACCAGAAACTAATGGACCGACTCGGCGACGGACTCCGGAAATTGAGCGACAATACATCCAAACTTTCCGAAATAACCGATGCAGCCGGGGTAACCAATGAGTACCTCACCAAAGTTAAAGGCGCTGCCAAATCGGTTGAAAACCTTTCAAAATCTTATGATGTCACCGCCGAAACCCTTCAGAAAGATGTGAATGCTTCGGCTGGATATTCCAACAGCATAAAAGCTGCCGGAGAACATGCCGCTCAGCTTTCCAATGTATATAAGGAAGCTTCTGAAACTCTCAAAGGCGATATCAATGTCACCAAAGAGTTTACCAACAGCATGAAAACTGCTATGCAGTCAGCCAATTCACTGGCCGAACAGTATACCAAATCGGCAGAAGCCCTCTCACTTTCCGCTAAACAACTCGACTTTGCTACCGTCGACGGAAAGTCCTATACGGAAAAACTTCATCAGATATCGGAAAAACTGGCTGCCCTGAATTCAGTCTATGAACTTCAGCTGCAGAGTAATAAGGATCAGATGCAGTCGACTGCTCAGGTCCGCGATTCCATGGCACAGCTGCTCAAAACAATGAAAGAATCAGCCGATACGATGGCAACCTATAAGGACCAGATGAACTTATTGACGCAGCGGATCTCTTCGCTCAACGAAGTGTACGGAGGTATGCTGACAGCTATGAGCGGGAAAGCCAAATAGTCAATGCAGGCAACAGTTAACCAGATTTTTAACAAGATTAAATCCGAAAGATATGGCTGGATATAAAGAGACACCACGGCAGAAAATGATCGCCATGATGTATCTTGTGCTGACTGCCCTGCTGGCTCTTAATGTTTCCAAGGACATGCTCGAGGCTTTCCTCGTGGTAAACGAAAGTATGGAGAATACTATCGAAGTCTTTGAAAATAAGCTTGGAAACCTTTATATGGATTTTGAGAAGCAGTATTCACTCAAACCGCAGAAAGTTGGCGATTACTGGGAAAAAGCACAGAAAGCACGAAAATTATCGAATGAACTTAAAAATTATGTGGATCATGTGATCTTTGATGTGGTCCGACAATCGGAAGGGAAAGATTCTGTCAAATTGATGCAGGACGCATATGAAATGAGAACGATGCGCGACCCTTACAATCCGAGTAAGGATATCCAGGTCCCCCTGTTGAATATGAATAATGTCGCTACCAAGGATAAATACGACGAATCGACCAATTATTTCATAAACAAAGGCAAGGCGGAGGAATTAAAAGAAAGGATCGAGAAATATAAAGCCGATATGATCGCTCTCGTACCGGAACAGTTCAGGCAAAATATCCAACTGGGCCTTGAAACGGATGGGGATTATTACAATGCAGACGGCGAAAAACAAACATGGGAATTGCATCATTTCTACCATACCATCCTGGCAGCATCGGTAACGATCCTGAATAAAATCAAAGCAGAAGTACAGACCGCCGAATTCGATATCACAGCCGAGTTGCTCAGCGAAATTGATATTTCCGACTTTAAGTTCGATAAAATTGAAGCAAAGGTCATCCCCACGACGAACTATGTCCTCCAGGGTAACAAGTACGAAGCGGAAGTTCTCGTTGCTGCTTTTGATACCCGGCAAACCCCGGAAGTTTTCGTGCTTCAGGGTGCCGAGGAGATCACTGTAAGCAATAAGGACCGTGCACAGAAAGTCGCCGGTGAACAAGGTGTGGTGAAGCTGTCATTCCCCTCAGGAAATGTCGGCCCCCAGAAATATGCGGGTGTCGTTGAGGTGGTATCCCCGGAAGGAGAACGGATCCCCTACAACTTTTCCGGTGAATATGTGGTTGCTCCTCCTTCATTGACGGTTGCAGCCACTAAAATGAACGTATTTTACATCGGTGTGGATAACCCCGTTTCAATCTCCGTTCCCGGGATTGCAGATGCCAACCTGAAGCCTTCGATCTCAACCGGAACCCTTACACGAGACCCTGAGGGTAAAGACTGGATTGTCAAAGTTCCGCAAGGTCAACCTAAAGCCATTATATCTGTCGAAGCCCTTTACCAGGGAGAAACGGTACCAATGGGCTCTAAAGAGTTTAGGGTCAGGAGAGTCCCGGATCCCAGGGCTGAAATTGCCGGCCAGGTGGAAGGTCCGATCGATAAAAACACACTGTTGGCTGCCGGGGCTATTATCCCTGTTATGAAAGATTTCGAATTCGATCTCTATTTTGAAGTCAAATCTTTCAGGCTTACCACTATCATCGGGGGCGACGGGATATCCAAGCGCGCCAATAATAACCGGTTATCCGATGAAATGATCAGTATGATCAGATCAGCCCGGAGCGGTCAGAAATTCTTCTTTGAAAATATTACGGCTGAAGGCCCGGATAAAACACCCCGAAGCCTGAACCCTATAACTTTGGAAATTAAATAATACCACCGGAGGCACTATGAAAAATATCGCATTGCTTTTCATCTCATTGATCATCCTGGCAGGAATCTCTGTGCCTGCAAAGGCCCAGGTGCTCAGCGACCCGCCGAAAGATGTCATCAATTTCGACAATGAGCTCCTGGATGTCAAACCAGTACCTCTGCCCGCCATCCGTCAGGCCGACATGATGTGGTCAAAACGAATTTGGCGGGAAATCGATATGCGGCAGAAGATCAATCAGCCCTTCTATTACCCGATCGAACCACACGATAACTGGCGCAACTTCATCAGTGTCATTATGGATGCACTCAAAGAGGGGACGATTACAGCCTATGATATTTCCAATACGGATGAATTTACTATCCCGCTGAATTACCAGGAAATCATTTCCAGGCAGATCGATACCATGCACAAAACCTTCCAGCGGCCTTATCCACCTTATGAAGAATACGATACGGTTATCTATAGTGAGTTTAATCCCAGTAAAGTTACCCGAATCAGAATTAAGGAAGACTGGTATTTTGATAAGAAACATTCCCAGATGCTGGTCAGGATACTCGGTATTTGCCCGGTTATGACCAAAGAAAGGAATAACGAGGAATACAATGAAGCCCTTTTCTGGATTTATTTCCCGGAAGCAAGACCGGTACTGGCTCATGCCCAGGTCTTCAACCGTTTTAACGATGCCTCGCGCAGAACCTACGACGAAATATTTATTAAACGGCTGTTTAACAGTTATATTTATAAAGAACAAAATGTGTACGACCGCAGAATCCAGGAGTATGCGCAGGGCCTCGATGCCCTGCTCGAAGCGGAAAGGATTAAAATGGAACTCCTGAACTTCGAGCAAAGTCTCTGGGAATACTAAAAACTTAGCCATATTTAACACCCGAAAGCCGCCCAACCATCTGAGGCGGCTTTTTTTTATGTGCGCCCGGCATGGGCGATAACTATAGGGTGAAAGACCCGAACACACTTGG
>ENA-UOWO01000904-UOWO01000904.1-activated-sludge-metagenome-genome-assembly--contig:-NODE-904-length-41157-cov-9.809839_pt1 | contig 41157 bp, 27 predicted proteins | sample MGYA00238148_ERZ761564 | MGnify/ENA primary metagenome ERZ761564 (study PRJEB28885, sample SAMN05720194) | activated sludge metagenome | isolation source: Anaerobic digester | place: USA... | reverse complement strand
CGCCCTTGCATCATGCCCGACTCCCGCATTTCTTTCATTTTTTCCGCCTGAATTTTTTGGTATTCAGCGCGGGTTACTTTTTTACCTTTCTCAGGAACTTTAATTGCCCCTTCGGCTGGTTTTTGTAGTTTCACTTCTGCGGCGGTTACGACGCTGCGGCCACCATCAAACTCTACTTCCAGAATCATACCGGGCAAACCACCGTATCCTTGTGGGCCAATGGCTACCGGAAGGGTTGGTGCAAACCAGGCAGTGACCACGCGGGCACGCCCCATGATGCTGTCGGTAAAGGTGGCCGAGATGCAGGGGTAGTCTAAGACTTTCTTTTGTTGACCCGTAATCTTCCAGGCCCGGGCAGGGATGACATCGTCGATCAGAAATTGTTTGCCGAACAAGTCATTTTCCTCCACCTGGCGATTGTTGGCCAAATCTTTGTAAATCGGAGGGTTGAACCGGCGCATCATAAAACGCATTCCCCCCCCTTCGCCGGCAGTTTCATCTGTTCGGGAAGCAAGTTCCTTGTAGAATGACTCATTGGCGGTGAAATTGAGCTCAAACTCGGTAGTCATAGACTCAGGAATATTGCGAGTCATATTTTGATCAGCTCCAGCAGGGGCCATGGCCTGTGCCTCCCGGCGCATAAACACCGTCTGCTTGTACACAATGGTTCCTTCGTTGGTTTGTGCCGAAACGGCCAGGGTCAACAACCCGAAGAACAAGAAAAATAAATTTCGCATGGGCAATTTCTTTTTTTGCAAAAATAAGCCGGAATCCCCCAGTCCCCAAGTTAACGTTCCTTGATTTAAGGTTAATAATGGTTAAAGGGGGGTGCGTCGGCTTTAGGATTGCACTAACTTTGTCAAAAATTCAGTGTAAAGAGCAGTTTGCTTAGGCGCTGGGTTGCGTCAAAAATTCAAATCTACTGATTTGTACAAGAACAATACCTTATATCGGGCCTTGATGACGGGCAGTTTGTTGTTGTTGGCCATCTTTCAAATTTACTGGTTGAACAAAGTTTACCAGGAACAGGAAGACCTTTTGCGCCACCAATCCGAAAATGTTTTTATTCAAACGGTACGCGATTTGCAGGATTCGCTGATCCAGCGCAAGATTGTTTTTATGGAAGAAGACCCCAAGCGTTCCATCAGACAGGTTATTCCACCCAATTTTCAATTTGAATCCAAAACTGACTCTACGCCCAAATCCTCCACGATGGTGGTTGTCAGGATGGACAGTGTCACGTTTGTCCACCGCGATACCTTTCCCGAAAAAAGACCCATCAATTTTTACTTGCGGCAACGCAGCCCTAAGGATGAGCGCATTCGTCGTTCTTTTGGCCTACGGAGGGGAATTGGTTTGGCGTTGAGCAAAATTCCCAAAGGCACCGATGCCATGTTTGAATTGTCAGACGATACCATACCCAAAGATCAGCTGATCCAACGTTATCAAAATCAGTTGAAAAAAAATGATTTGCCGCTGGCTTTTTCAGTCACTAAAATTGACTCCCTACCCGATGAACTATCCAAAGAAGGGATTGTACATTTTGCACCCGCGGGCATTCCTCCTTTTCAATTTTACCGACTGGCTATCGACGATTACCAATGGTTTTTGCTGAAACGCATGACGCCCCAAATGATTTTTGGCCTGTTTCTCCTGTTGTTTACAGGACTGACTTTTTGGGTGATCTTTAGAAGTCTGCGCCAACAACAACAACTGACCCGGCTGAAGAACGATTTCATCAGCAACATCACCCACGAATTAAAAACACCCATTGCCACCGTGAGCGTGGCACTGGAAGCCCTCAAGGATTTTAATGCGTTGAACAACCCGCAACGCACCCGCGAGTACATCGACATTTCGCAGCACGAGATGCAACGCCTTTCCATGCTGGTCGATCGGGTGCTCAAGATGTCGATGTTTGAAAGTCAGACCTTACAAATCCAGCGCGAACCCCTCAATTTAAAAAGTGCCATTCAAAAAATTCTGGAATCGCTCAGCCTGCAATTTGAAAAGCAGCGGGCCAAAGTCAGTTTCACCACCGAGGGCAATGATTTCCAAGTGAACGCCGACCCCATCCACCTGACCAATGTGGTATACAACCTCTTGGACAACGCACTTAAATACAGCAAGGAAGAACCCCAAATAGACATCGCCCTTTCCGAGCACAACGGCACGCTTACGTTCAGCGTCAAAGACCAGGGCATCGGCATCCCCAAAGAATACCAGGGCAAGGTTTTTGACCAGTTCTTCCGGGTGCCCCATGGCGACAAACACAACGTCAAAGGCTACGGCTTGGGCTTGAGTTATGTAGCGGGCGTCATCCAGCAGCACGGCGGCCAAATTATGTTGGACAGCGAACCTGACCAGGGAACGCGATTTACGGTATTTTTGCCAAGACACAATTGAGTTGAGAAGGTTGAGGAGGTTGAGAAGTTGAGGCTACCGCGAGCGACTTAATATGATTAGACCTTACGCGGTAGCCCTGTCGCTCGCGGTAGCCTCAACCTCCTCAACTTCTCAACCTCCTCAACCTTTTAAAAATATGGGAACCAAAGTACTCTACGTAGAAGATGAACTCTTTCTCGGAAAAATTGTCCAGGAAAGCCTCGAGAGCCGGGGCTTTGAGGTCCAGATGATCAGCGACGGAGCCGAAGTGATGAAGGTATTTAGCCATTTTCAGCCCGACATTTGCCTCCTGGATGTGATGTTGCCCCATCGCGACGGGTACGAGGTGGGCAAGGAAATTCGTGCGTTGTTCCCCAGTTTACCCATCATTTTTTTGACGGCCAAAACCCAAACCGAAGACGTGCTCAAGGGCTTCAACTCCGGCGGCAACGACTACATCCGCAAGCCCTTCAGCATGGAAGAACTGATTGCCCGCATCCACAATGTTCTGAACTTAAGTGGCCAGGCCAATGCCGAGCCCCCGGTAGAGCCAAACGGGGTCATTGCCCTGGGGCAATACCAATTTGACCTGCGCAAATACGAGTTGCGCTTCCAGGCCCAGGTGCGCAAATTGTCGCACCGCGAAGCAGAATTGCTCAAAATTCTTGCTGATCATCGCAATTTAACGGTAGAACGCAAAGACATCATGCTACAGATCTGGGGCGACGATTCTTTCTTCAATTCGCGCAACCTCGACGTGTACATCACCCGCTTGCGCGACTATTTGCGGGAGGACGAGCGGGTACAAATCATCACCCTGAAGGGTGTGGGTTATCAATTTATTGTAGATTAAAATCTCAATGCAGCCGCAATTTACACGTATAGTGTAATTTATTTTTAAAATATAAAAACATCCACAAAACTCCCATAACAATAAAAACACAGGCAATGTCTTCCAACAGAATGGTTACATCAATTAAAAAAAACTGCACTTTTGCACCCTAGTTTGGCACGTTTGACTTATCTTCGCAAGGAATTTCTTTTTGACGACCTTCGATGTGACACCAAATAAACTATGGTTGCTGTTCAGAGACGACCAGTGGTGATTTTTTAGCAACCAATATTTCAATCTTTATTCGCAACACCTTCAAGCTTTAAACGGCTTGATTTATGTCGATAATAACGCTATTTTTTATAAATCGGTATCTCATGAAAAGACCCTTACACCTGAGCATTAGTGCTTTTGGGGATTTATTTGCTTCATTCATGCCTAATCAAGTAGGCAGACCATCCTTTCTCTTTGGGAAAGCGCTTTTGGTTCTGTTGGGGATCATCCCCATTATGAATAGTCTCCAGGCACAAAGCATCTCCACTGGAACCGTAACCACAAGTCCTTTTTGTCCGGGCGATGCCATTTCAATTCCATTCACCGTGGATACGTCGGGTAGGAGCTTCGGGGCTGCTGCGGGACCTGCGGGTGGGCCAACCAGCATCACCTATGTGGCTCAATTGAGCGATATCAGTGGTGGTTTTGGTACAGTTACCACCTTAGCTTCGACCACATCCACAAGTGGTTCGAACAAGGCAGCTATTACAGCGCTGAGCATCAACACCACTATTCCCGCTGGCTTGCCTTACAGCAGTACGTATCGGGTAAGGGTAATCAAAACATTACCGGGAACGACCAATCAAAATGTTGTTGGAAATAACATTACGATCAATCCCAACTCTAATGGTAACCTGACCATTAGAGCTGCAGGGCTTACTGGTCTTATTCCAACTGCACCAGCAACCATATGTCAGGGTGCCGATTATGATTTGCAATTTTCCAATACCAATACATTCATCGGAGGCAACATTTTTATTGTTGAGTTGGACAACAACATCAACTTTACCTCTCCGGTAAACATTGGTATTTTGGCAAGTACTTCTCCCAGCGGGACCATCAAAACAGTGATCCCTTTCACTGAATCTGGAACAGGCTATTATATACGTTACCGTGCAACGAATTCCGTTCCGGCTAATTTTGTGAGTTGCCCAATTGGTCCTTACACCATACCAGCCGTTCGGCCGTTTACCGACCCCATTAATGACCTGGAGTGTACAGGAGGAAATGCCTCTTTCACGGTCAGTGGCGGCGCAGATTCTTACCAATGGCAAAAAGTGTGCTCTCAACCTTTCACCAACGTCACGATGGGTTTGGGTGGTTCAGGAGTCTCCTTCGACATTGCCAAAGATGGGGTCGACGTATTTGCAGCGACACCTACCGAACTTTCGATCTCTCGCAACAGTGGTGCCACTTTTACAGAACACAAATTGGTTGGCCAAACGGTCAATAAAGTATTTGTAGTTGGAAACAATGTTTATGCCGCCACCAATATGGGTATTTTTATATCCAACGACAATGGTGGAAACTTTGGCCCCCCGGTCAACACATCGGGGCCTAACTTTTTGCCCCAAAACAACATCACCGCGATTGCAGTTTCCGGAGGAGTAGTTTATGCCGGAACCGGTTCAGGTGGTTTGGCCATCGGTACACCCGGTAGCGCCTTTACGGTGCGCACCACTGCCAACGGTTTGGGTTCCAATGTCATTTTTGATGTCTTTGTCGATGGAGTTTATGTCTATGTGGCTACCCAGGGAGGTCTTTCGGTTTCTTCTGATGGTGGAACTAGCTTTACCAATTATACCACCGCCGACGGCTTGGGCAGCAATATTGTATACAGTGTCTTTCAACGCGACAATATCATTTATGCAGGTACCGATTTTGGATTTGCCTATGCTACCTCTTATAACAATACCCCTGATCTGATTTTTACCAATATTTTGGGTGGTTTAGGTTCTCCCGTGGTAAGGGACATTTTTGTGTCCGGCAGCAGAATTTATGCAGCTACCACCGGTGGCTTATCCGTTGCCAATGTGGGCAGCACGGCTTTCACCAACATCATTGTGGGTATGGTTACTCCCAATGTTTGGGGTGTTGTGGAAGATGGAGGTGCTGTTTTACTGGCTACCCTGGGTGGGGTGGCATATACGACCTTTACAACCACGCCCCTCGCTGGAGGGCCAGGGGTCAACAACATCAATTTCGCAGTCACCCCCGCCGATTCATGGTGCCGGTTTCAGGTCATAGTGAGTACAGGCGGTTGTTCCTTGGTCTCTAACCAGGTGCGGGTTGCCGATATTCCACCAAACATCACCGCGGTGGGCACCGGTCCCGCTGGAGTAGGTGACGGGCCTACCACTTGTGGTGGGGTCAATGGAGAAATCAAAATTAGTGGTTTGGTACCCTTTACCAAATACCGCCTAGTGTATACAGGCGCCAACGGTTTCACCGATTCTGGTGATACCATTACGGCCAATGCCCAAGGTGAATTCCTCAATACTTTGTTCCCTGCTGGTTCTTACGACCTCAGTGTACAAAGTTTGGTGAATCCCCCGGTGCCAGCGTGTTTCTCCAATGTATTTAATGTTGTTTTAAATGATCCGCTACCGCCCAGTGCAGTGACGGCTAATTTGCTTGATGCGAGCATCTGTGCTGGTGAAAACATCAGCGTCAACCTGGCTCCTCAGTTGCTGAATGTTGTCAATCCGGGCCCTCCTGCGGTTCCAGTCAACGTAGAGCAATTCAAGTGGTACACTGATTTATTAGGGACAACCCCGGCTAACCCAGCAACCACCACGGCTCTTACTTATTCACCAATGGTTGCTCCAGGCGTTGGCCCCGGATCTATTTTCGTGCGCAAACGCGATGTGGTGACCCTTTGTGACGGGCCAATGTTGACGCTTAACTATACGGTCAATCGTAAACCCAGCATCAGCCACGCCAAAACAGATCCTTCGAGCGCGGTAGCAACCGATGGAACCATCACGATTAGCCTGGGGGCTAATCCGGGTACAGGTCCGTTCACACTCCAATATACCTTACCTAATGGTGTTACGGTAGTCACCGTAAATAATGCTGTGTTCCCCTACACTATTATGAATTTGGGTATTGGCAATTATACGGCGTTTTCGGTGACCAACAGTGAAGGTTGCCAATCCAACATCATTGCCTCCTGCCCTTTGCTTCCACCTCCTCCTCCAGATGTAATTGGTGGCAAGGTTTTGCAAACGGTAGTTTGTGAGATCCCCGGAACCACCGGTGGATACTTCCAACAAGCTGAAGAGGTTTGCGCTAGCGATCAACTGGTTGATGAAGGAGCAGGCAGCATTGCCGTAGGTCGTATTCGCAGGACCAGCATCAATCCCGTCAATGACGAAAAAGTTGAAATGCGGGGTTTTGTGCAGTTCGATTTGAATGCCTTTGTTCCTAAAAACGCCACCATTGAAAAAATTGAATACCGTCCTACCTCATTGACCGGTGGTTTCCAACAAGTTTGTGAAGTAGACGTGGTCAACACAGGTGCCACGGGTGACATTCAATTCGACATTACTCAGGTTAAAGCAAACAACTACGCACCATACATCGGGTATCAACAATCCGTCAATGATGATTTGTATGATGTCAAGTACAACGATTTTGTGATTGCCAAAGATGCCATCGGTGCACTGACTGATTTGGGGCCTCAAGGGGTAATCGATGCACAACAAAGACTGAACGACGATGGAATCTTCCAGGTCGGTTTGGCTTTGTCAGGCAATGATTTTGATCTCCCCGTTTATCAATTCCACGGGATTGTGTTTGCACCATCTGGTGGACACACCCTGTGTATCACCTATACCCTTAAGGATTATGGTGACTTACCAGAACCAAAATTTGCCACCGATTTAGCGGGTGGTTTGGTAGGTCCTAGCCACCGGATCGATTTGATTGATATCAATACGGATCCAAACGCCGAGACCTTTGCACCAGCCATGTTCATTGGTACTACACCTCCTGATGGTGAAGCCGATGGACAGCCTTCGGTATTTGCTGATGGTGACAACAACGATGATGTTAACGACGAAGACATCAACAGCGCCTGGTTCTCCAATCCTGCTACTGATGACTCTTTGATTGCTGGTAATACGATTACCTTGAGCTTCCCGGTAACCAACAACTTACCTGGATCAGTAAACGTCATCGCATTTTTTGATTGGAACAACAACGGTGTTTTTGAAAATGACACCGAGCGTTATAGCACCACTGCTCCCACAGGAGCGAGTACGGTGACCTTTTTGGACCTGCAAATCCCCATCTATGCCACCGGCAACGTTGGGGTACGCGTGCGGATGACCTCCGGGGCAGTATTCGATGCCTATGGCCCAGCACCCGATGGGGAAGTAGAAGATTATTTGTTGCGCGGTATCGCGGGTTTTGACTATGCAGACCTTCCCGACTCCGAACCTACCCTTACGCCTGGCGCTACGGGGATTGGCAACTACGAAACTATTTTTGCCATTGATGGTAGCCGTGGCCCTCGCCACTTGATCAATCCAAACCTGAGAATTGGCAATACAGTTGATGCAGAATTGGATGGACAACCTCAAACCAATGCTTTTGGTGACGACATCAATGGCATCGATGATGAAGACGGCGTGATTCAGCCTGACTCCGTGGTGAGAGGAAAACCCGCTCGCTTCAAGGTGTTTGTGACCAACAAAACGATGACGAATGCCTACTTGAAGGGATTTGTGGACTGGAACAATGATGGTTCTTTTGAAGATGCATCGCCTAACCAAAAATCGGCTACCATTACGATCATGCCTGGATTCAGTGGCTATTACGATGTCATCTTCCAGGTACCCGTTGATCCCAACCCGCTGCCCGAAAGAGTAGCTGCCCGTTTCCGTTTGGCTGGCCCCTCCATTGGCGACCCACTAAATACCGGTTTTGTGGCGGTACAAAGTTCTTTAGGGCCTGAACAGGGTGTGGATTTCGATATTATTGGTGAGGTAGAAGACTCCTGGGTAACCATCGTCGGTTACGACTGGGGTGACCTGGGTGAACCACGCTACATCACTGATAACGAAGGTGGCCAACCCGGCCCAAGCCACAAAATATATGCCATTGACAATGGCGCTGGCCCAGTTACTTCCCTCTACATCGGTGCAATACCGCCCGATGCAGAACCTGAAGGCAATCCAAATCAGCCAGCCACGGGTGATGACAACAACGGAGTAGACGACGAGGATTTGAGTGCCAACAACTTCTTAAATCCAACTACCCTCCTACCCTATCCGCTCATTGCCACCGACAGCACGGTATTGCGGATTCCGGTTACCAACAATTTCTTGAATAAAGCCGCAACCCTCTGGGCCTTTATCGACTGGAATGGCGATGGCCAATTCAATGGGGTAACTGAAACGTATCAACGTACGGTGGCTGCCGGATTCAATGGCAATGTCAATTTTGGTATCCGCATCCCCAATATTGCACAACCTGATTCAATCGGCGTCCGGATCCGTCTGACTTCAGGAAACATTGTGGATGCCTATGGCCAGGCACCCGATGGTGAAGTAGAAGACTTCATGGTCGAACTGCGCGGCGCGGAATACGGTGACTTACCCGACGCTACAGCTGGTACAGGCAACAACGACTACCAAACCCTCCGGGTATACAATGGCCCTCGCCACGGCGTACCAGTGACACCACTGGTATTCATGGGTAAAGTGATCGATACCGAAGCGGATGGTCAACCAACAGAACGCGCCAATGGCGACGACAACAACCAGGTACCCGACGATGAGGATGGCATCATCTTCCTGGGGCCACTGGTGCCCGGTGATTCCACTCAACTGTCGTTCTCTGGCACCAACAATACCCTTGATACTGCAACACTACACATTTGGGCAGATTGGAACAGCGATGGTATCCTGGAGTATGTGGACAGTGTAGAGATTGGGCCAATGACAACCGTAGCTGGTCAAATTGTCAATTTTGACGTGCCAGCCAGTGCCACCTTTGCGGGTGGCAAGGTGTTCTTCCGCTTCCGTTTCACTACTGATACCCCATTTAATAACGTTCCAAGCCCCAACGGCTCTGCTGCCGACGGTGAAGTAGAAGATTACTTCCTGCCAATCTTCAAAATAGGCAACCTGGTTTGGGAAGACCGCAACCACAACGGCCTGCAAGACGCAGAAGAAATCAACCTGGGTATCCAAAACGTGCGGGTTGTATTGCGCTACGGTGGTGTTGACCCCATTACCGGTGAGTATGACAAGGTGACCCAGAGTACAGCAACCGATCCAAAAATAAAGATGCCATTGGATGGAAGTGGCGATGCAGTAGTGGACTCAATTTTGCAAGTCTACACCGACGCTAAAGGCCTTTACTGTTTCACCGGTTTGATCGAAGGTCTTTACCAGATCATTTCAGTAGATACCTTTGGCCTGACGCCGACTCGTTTTGACCACATCAAAAACGTGACCGAAGAAGACCTCGACAGCGACGGCAGACCACTCAAAAATCCCTGGGCTTATTTGAGTGGAGAAAGACGCCAATCGAAGAGTCAGGTGTTTGAACTCAAAATTGACCTGATCGGAACTGATGAAGAAGGCATTCTGGATCAAGGCAATCCACAATTGCTCGATCCGAACGCAGTAGGTGCACTTCCTGATGACCGCGTTGAACAACGCATCGACTTTGGATATGTGGGTTTAGACCTTGGTGACTTGGCCGAGTCTGGTAATAACCCTTCGGTGACCAATTTCATCACTACGGAAAGTGGTACCAAACCAGAAGGGCCCAAACACATCGTTACGCCCGACCTGCGTTTGGGTAAATACCAGGACGTAGAATGGCAAGGCCAACCCGACCAGGACGCTGGTGCTGAATTCAAACCGGCTCCAGATGCAGGCGGCGATGATCCAATCGCTGATTTCAGCAACTACCCCAATTTCCCATACGATCCTTCTCAGGGTCGCCACTGGCCTTTCCATATTGCTGATGATCACGACGATGAAGATGGTATCCGCTTCCTGACCCCCATGGTAGCTGGTTATGACGCCATCATCTCTGTTAAATACAATGCCAAGATCAACCTCGACGGCCCGGATGCTTATTTGCACGCCTGGTTTGACTGGAATGGTGATGGCAATTTTGACGATGGTGCTGGCAACATTGATGCCAACGAGCACATCATTTTCTACAAGCGCGATGGCGTGGTGGTCCCCAATATGTTGGAACCGAACACCCAGGCGGTCAAGCTGGAAATGAGTTACCTGACTTCGTCTACTGACTCTCTGACTTTGACCTTCAAAGTGCCAGCCAACGTTGCGTACAACAATGGCAATATTTTGTCCCGTTTCCGGATCAGTTTTGATCCGCATCTCGGACCAAACGGCATCCTGATACCCAACGGAACCTTGCCACCCAACCAGAATTTCCCCGATCCACAACCGGGAGCAATCATACCTGGTACTGATGTACCTGGAGGCATCATTCCTTATGGTGAAGTGGAAGACTATTTCATCTCCTTGTCTAAAGTGGGCAATACCGTATTTGAAGACCGCGATTACGACGGCTTCCAGGATGTTCTTGAACCAGGTATTAAAAATGTGCCCATCAAACTGCAATTCGCTGGTGCTGATGGCATTTTGAACTCTGGCGATCCATACGAATTCACTTATCACGATACCACCGATGCCACTGGCCGCTACTATTTCTGCGGTTTGATTGGCAACGTTGATCCTTCGGGCATTCCGAATCCAGTGTATCAGCTGATTGTTGAAGATCCTGCTGGCATGACCGCAACTTTCAACAACCCTGATCCATCGGATGATGCATGTATCGACGACAACAGCAACGGCGACGACCTTTTGATCGACAACCGCATCACTACGGATACCTTCACCATCACCAATCCGATGATGTTGTGTCTGGATGAAAATGCGCCGCTGAATGATGTAGGTGGAGACAGACTAGTTGGCTCTTTCTTGCCTCCTTCTATTGATGCCTTAAACAACTTCCCGGACAACCAATACGACGAAACCCGTGACTTTGGGTATACTGGATTTGATTACGGTGACCTGCCTGTAATGGCCACATTGCCTGGTTCTAAATACCTGACCCTGCGCGATTCGATGAACGCCTTGTTCAGTGGTAAGTTTGGCCCACGACACGCCATCCAGCCTCGCCTCTACTTGGGCAAAGGTGTTGATGGTGAATTAAACGGTAAGCCAGATGCAGATGCAGGTAGCAAAGCCGGTGGTGATGACGATGACCAGGGTGCCTTCAAAAAAGGTGCAACTGCGGATGACGAAACAGGTGTACGCCTGCTTACGCCACTGCTTCCTGGTGAAATTGCTTACATCAAAGTCAACTATACTTCGCAGGATACTTCAGCTGGTGGCTACATCAACAAGACGGCCTACCTCGATGCCTTTATCGACTGGGACGGAAATGGGGTGATGGACCCAACTGATAAGGTATCGTTTACCCATCAGTTGAATTCAAATGCGGTTTTCTCTACAAATAATGTACCTGTTATTGTCACCACAACGCCAAGTACTCCGTCACTTATAGCGACCAATGCAACCGGAGTAGACAGCACAATTCTTGGCTTTAGGGTACCCAAAACGGCAGTATTTGACTCCGGTACAGTATTTATGCGTTTCCGTTTGGGTTGGACTAACTATAAGTCAAGTTTCCCTAACTCGTTCCCGAATGGTTTAGGGCCAGACAACAACATCTTCCACATGGCTACATCTCCTTATGTGAAGGCTTACGAGCCTTTCAACGATGTGGTGTTGCCTGATGTGGTTCCAAACCTTGGCCGTTACCCTTACCCACAAGGGGAAGTGGAGGATTACGCCATTCCTGTAGCCAAAATTGGCAACCTGGCCTGGTTTGATCATGACGTATTTGGTGATCAGGATCGTAATGAAGAGGTAGTTGACTCCCTCCATTTGGTGTTGATCTGGGGAGGGGTAGACAATACTTCAGGTGTATTTGATACCGTTGGATATCAAACTAGCCTTTCTTCACTTGGTGCTGTGAATGATATTCGTTACAACTTTACGATTACACCTAATGCAAATGGTTTATATACCGATCCAGCATTGATCAAAACAGGTATTTCTGGCATGCCATCAATGAATCCGGATAGTGGTTTGTATTCTTTCCGTGGTCTGATTCCAGGTATCTACTACGTGCTGCCGAGGAAATACTTTGAAACCGACAGTGCAAGCTTTGTGAATGCCTGGCCGAAACACCGGGTAGTAACCCTACAGGACAACCCTGGTGTGGATGACAACAACGATAGTGATGGAAATACCAAAGGTGTCCTAGGAACCAGCCGCGGCCCCGGTGCTTTTGTAAAAATCACCGATGGCAACAGTCGCCAACCTGAAGTATGTGTGAATGACCGACCTCTACTTGAAACAGGTATGCGGGATACAGCGGATTTAGTCGAAAAACTTACACCGGCCTTCTTCCCCGACAACCAGTGGGATCGATCGGTAGACATCGGCTGGGTAGACGAACCGAACGTCGAAGCAAGTATGGACATCGTTGGGGTGAACTTCCCCACCAGCCAAATTTGCGGCAACTTCAACGTGATCACCCACTTCTGTGTGAAAAACCCACAAGAAGTGCCACTCGATAGCTTCCAAATGTTCTTCAACTTGCTGAACGCTTATGGTCCAGCGTTGTATACTGCATCCAAGCCAATTGTAACCATTGTTGACAGTGCATTTGTAACCAAACCGGTTCCAAACGTAAAAGTGCGCAAGTCTTCTTTGGTTAACTTTAAATCGGCGGTCAATGCGAAGCCCAAGGATTTGCTGGTGGTTAACCCGAACTACAACGGTACTACTGATACCAAACTCTTAGTGCCTACTTCTGAAAATGCGCACTTCTTGCTCCGTGGGGATTCAGTTCTCTGCGTACAAATCGAGTTTGAAATTGATCCAACCAAAACTGCTTCTTATCCATGGATGCTCTCCGGCCTGGTAAGTGCTCGTGCAGTTGGTTTCAACAAAGCAAACGGCGACAAGCGTCCATTGACTGATTTCCGTTACTTCCATCCACGCTTTGGCAAGACCATTGTAGTGTACGATTCAACGGATGAATTCGATGATCCAATGCCAATGGCTGGCCTGGATTATCCACAAGGTGGCGACTGTATCTTATTTGAAGGTAAGGTTGCGGATCGTGGCTTGAAAGGGGATTACCAAGCTTTCCCTCCAGCCGTAGAGTTTGTTAGCACTGGTTTGGACAAATATGCAGACGAAGACGATAAAGCCATCCAAAATGACTCTTGCTGGTTCAAGACAAAGTGGAACAGTGGGTATAAAGAGTTCACGATTGCATTGGATGCAAACTGCCAGGCAGTAGTCAACGCAGACCTTTTGGTGCCTAACTTCATTGCAGCATGTGGATTCGACAAGTACCCCATGGGTAGCTACTACCGAGTCATCATTCAGGACAAGTGGACCGAAGAAACCCTGTGGGCTTCCGTAGATCGGATACCATTCGACGTGAACAAATACCTGGATCGCCAACTCATTTACAAAGTGAGAAGTGTAGCCAACCATTGTAACGTGGTCTGGGGGCCAATCGTCTTTACCGACAAGATTCCCCCTGTGGTGACTTGTCCGCCTACTACTTCACGCAAAGTCAATTCTAAAAAAGTGATCGTTGGTACTTACACTTTCGTTTGTACCGATATCGACAGCATCTACAATGTTGAAAGATCCTGGAACGATTCGACTTACGCCTACCACACCGGTTTGGCTACGGCTACCGATGCATGTGGCGTACCCAGATTGGAATTCATCAAAGACGAGATCATCTACTTGAGCGATTGCAACGAATCTGCCACAAATGGTTACATCTACGCACAGATTCGCCGGACTTTTGGTTTCATTGACCGCATGGGCAACAAAGCCAATTGCAGCCAACTGATCAACTTCTATCGTCCTACGATCAAGTTGCCAGATTGCAAAATCTCTGTACCCAATGACAAGGCCAACGGGGATACGCTGATTCTGCCCATCGATTTGGTAGGTAAGAAATACAACATTAAAGAATCTGTTCCTTACTTCATCAATGGATCTGGTGATACCATTTACATTACGGGTAAAGACTACTGTGGTTTCTCTTTCAATTACACCGACCAAGCTTACTTCGAGACTGGTCAAGGCCGTTGTGGTAAGAAGATCATCCGTACCTGGTCAATTTTTGACTGGTGTTATGGAAACGGATCCAATTATCCAAACTACACCATGCAACCAGGCAGCAATAATGAATGCTATGTTGGAACCAGTTGGGCTGGTGGTCGCTATACCTGGCAACAAACCATCATTGTAGGTGACGATAAAAAACCAGTCATCTCTGCCCTCGATGTTGACAGAGATGGACATACCGGTCGTTACGAAGGTGCGCCTCAGGCAGATCCGAAAGTATCAATTCCCGCAACTCTAAATTCTCCACTTTCTTACGATGCTGACGATGTATTGATTTACTCTACGGGTCCAATGGATTGTACGGGCAACTTCTTGTTCACCCGTGATCACTTCAAAGTGATTGAGCAAAGTGACTGGTGCTTCGACATCCGGGTAGTTGAGCGTGTAGCCATCCTCGATTTGGATGAGCGCCCCACTGGCCAATTTGTACTGAAGACCCACCCATTTGTGAAGATTACGGGAGATTGTGCCAAAGGATATACCGTTGTAGGTGTACCGATGAAAGGGGACTGGTTTGTAGAAGTACGCGTTTACGACGCTTGTTACCAGGAGAACACTGCCTTGATTCCAGTACGGATCATGGATTTGATTTCACCAGTAATGGTCTGTGACGATAAACTCAATGTTACCCTCGACAATTTGGGCAACGGATTTGTATCAGCAAAAGACTTCGATGAAGGCAGCTGGGACAACTGTAACAAATTGGAATGGGTGAAAGTACGTCGTCCGGTTCAGGATGCTTGTGTCGCAACCTTGCTGAAGTTCCCACGTGTGGTTGATGCGAACAAAAACGGCAAGATCGATCCATACGATCCGTCTAAAGGATTGGTAGATGTAAATGGCAATGGTAAAAACGACGATTACGATTACATCGACCTCAACAGCGACCGGATTCCTCAGCTCAATGAGTACTTCACCATCGGTGAATACTTCACGAAGAATCCACCAGCAGCAGGTAATGGCTCAGGCATGATCATGACGCCATTGATGGATACCGTTCCGTTCTTCTGCTGTGATGGTGGAAGTCTGATGGTGGAATTGTGGGGTAGAGATAAATTCTTAAACTACAACTACTGCTGGAACAACGTCCAACTGGAAGACAAAACAGCAATTGAGTGTATCGCACCATGGGAAGAAACAGTCTATTGTGACGATAAGCGGCTTGCGTTCATCGATGACCTCAAACTGTCGGCAAAAGCCTTTGGAGACGTGGTCATCGTGCGTGGTGCAGTGTGTATCATTGCCGATACTGCCTACACAACGGTTAAGAAACTGAAATGTGGTGCAGGTACCATCGAGCGCATCTGGACATTGACCAAACAAACCGCTCATGGTCCGGTTGTGACAACTTGCAAACAAATCATCAGGGTGCTACCACTGCGCGAATACAACATTTGTTTCCCCAAAGACACCGATCAACGGGATTGCAAGCAACCCGTCGTTGACAGTGCGACGGTTAGGGAATTGGGTTGTGACATCCTGGCGGTGAACGTTTCTGAAAAACGTTACGATGCTTCTGACGATGAATGTTACAAAATCTTCCGTACCTACACCATCATCAACTGGTGTACTTACAACGATGCCTGTGGCGATCCGATGGATCCAAGCAACCTGCTGGTTGTGAACCGCAGCACCTTCGAAAACTACGGCAAGAGCAACTTGTATGTCCTCGTTAGGGACCGCGATTACAAGGTGAAAATGAATGTTGGTTCAGATTATCCACAAGAAGGCCGTTCATTGCCTTCTAATACGCAAGGACTTGCAGGTGCCGAACCTTATGTTTACAGTGCTACGGGCAGTAAGGAAATCTCGTTCAAGAGAGATGGGGATGAGGAATTCTGGATTTCTGCGGATACTATTGTTGGCAACGCTTCGACCTTAAACATGGGCGATAACGACAATATTTCTGGCAACAATTCTAAAGCCGACTTCCTGGTCAATCGTTCGATGCCATACTGTACCAGGCCTTCTACATCGTTGGTGCCGATACCTGCCGAAAACTACGTTCATGGCTTCATGTACACCCAAATCATTAAAGTGTACGATACAGTGAAACCAACTGTAACGGGTGATCCGGCCAAATTCTGTATCCGCGATGGAGGCGATTGTCTGCAGGACATCAAAATGGTCATTACGGGTACTGACAACTGTACCGATCAAGTGACCTTGCAGACCAATATGCTGATGATTGCACCATTGCAGACTACTGACGCAGGAAGTATGATTTTGTACAGTACGACTCGCTGGAGCACCAAAGATTTGGGTAACGGTAAGTTCGAAATCAACGTCAGCAACTTACCACAAGGCAAACACGACCTGATTGTGGTGGTGCGGGATGAATGTGGGAATTTGAGTGATGCTACCCGGATTCCATTTACCGTCGAAGACTGCAAAGCACCTGCTCCAATTTGTATCCAAGGCCTAAGCACCGAACTGATGCCTGATGGTAGCGGTACAGGTGGTATGATGACGGTTTGGGCAACTGACTTTGTTGCTTCCAAAATCTACGATTGCAACGGTCAGGGACCTGAAACCAATGGCAATGGTAAATTGGTCACCAAATACTCCATCAACCGGGTAGGTAGCCCAGTGGTAGAAAGCCAAACCAATTTGCTCTTCACTTGTGCCGATGCAGGCAAGCCAATTCAGGTTGAATTGCACGCATGGGACAATGCCGGCAATCACGACTTCTGTGTAACCTTCATCGACATTCAGGACAACCGCAAAGTATGTACTCCTGGAAGCGCCAATACTGGGGTCATCTCCGGTTTGATTGCTACGGATGAATCTGAGCCAGTAGCCGGGGTCATGGTCAACGTAAGTGGTGCCGCCACCCTCAATCAGCCTACTGCCAATGCCGGGGTATTTGCCTTTAGCAACCTGGTCAAAGGAAGTGACTTTACGGTTAGCGCCCAATTGGACAAAGACCACCTCAACGGGGTATCTACCTTCGACTTGGTACAAATCCAGAAACATATCCTGGGTGTCAAGCCACTGGAAGGGCCTTACCGCCTGATTGCAGCTGACGTCAACAACTCCAAATCGATCAGTACCCTGGACATGATCCAGATTCGCAAGTTGATCCTCAACATTGACGATCGCTTCAAGAGCGTACCGAGCTGGAAGTTTGTGGATGCAACCTACAAGTTTGCGGATGCACAGAATCCATTTGCCGCTGAGTTCCCTGAAGTAGTCAACGTCAATGACTTGAATGGTAACGTCAGAGCAGACTTCATGGCCATCAAGATGGGCGATGTCAGCGGAAACGCCACTCCTTCAAGTGGAATTGCACGGACTGAAATCCGTTCTGATCGTCAGTTCTTACTGGCGGCTGAAGATGTTGCCATGAAAGCTGAAGGCCACTACAACGTTGCCATTCGTGCCAAAGATCTGCGCAGCATTCAAGGTTATCAGTTCACACTGAACTACGACTTGAGTGCGCTCGAACTGGAAGGTATCGAATACGGAGTAGCGAAAGCCGATAACTTTGGTATCTTCAAAGAAAGAGGAGCCATCACCACCAGCTGGAACCTGAGCTCAAGCTTAGGAGCAGCCGGCAACGAGGTGTTGTTCACCCTGAAATTGAAGGCCAGAACCGCAGTGAAATTGAGCGAGGTGTTGAACATCTCCAGCCAACTCACTCCGGCTGAAGCTTACGATACCCAAAATGAAGCCATTGGCGTGAAACTCTCCTTTGGAGCAATTTCCGGTCAAGACTTCGCGGTACTGCGCCAGAATACACCGAACCCCTTCCACGATGAAACCCTGATTGGGTTCTATCTGCCGAAGGCCGCCAAGGCAGTGTTGACCATCCGTGACACCAAAGGTAGTTTGGTCTACCGCACGGAAAGCAATTTTGTCAAAGGTGAAAACAAGGTGATGCTCAAGCAAGCTGATTTGAGGGCCAGCGGGGTCTTGTACTACACCCTCGAAACCGCTGACTTTACCGATACCAAAAAAATGATCTTGCTCAACCGTTAATCACACGGATGCGCTTTTATACCTTGCCGCTGTTGAGCTGAATTTTCTTCTCGATGGCGGCAAGGTTATAAAGTGACCCTCCACCAATAGTTACAATTATGAAATGTCATTCATTATTTTTGGTAGGAGCCCTTGTCTTCAGCGCCGCAGTAGGTAAAGCTCAATCTTTGTCCCCGGAAGTCATCAGTACTGCAGGGGGTAAAATGCAGGCAGGGAGCATTCAATTGGCTTGGACTTTAGGCGAAACTGCGGTGACCCGTTGGACAACACCTCAAGGCTTTGTCACTGAGGGTTTTCACCAACCGATTTTAGAGGTGACCCTATTGCCTGAATATGCTGCGCCAACTGTGCGCATCGCCCCAAACCCAGTACAATCAACTTTGAATGTGCAGTTACAGGTACAAACGAAGCAGAGCCTTTTTGCCAATTTGGTGGACGTACAAGGTCGGGTAGTCATCAAGCGCACGATCTTACAATTGGGCAACACCGAACTAGACTTGAGTAATTTACCGTCCGGCATGTATTTCTTGAATGTAATGCCTCAGCAGGGTAAACCCATAGAAGTATTTAAAGTGGTCAAAACACACTAATATATCCTTTGAACCGTCGTTTCCTAATGCATCAAAATTGCCTTTTGATATGAAAAAAATTCTACTTTCGCTCATCATCGCTAATTTATTTGGCGTACTTGTACTTACAGCGCAAAGTACTTCCCAGGGCATGAACTATCAGGCGGTGGCGCGTGATGCTTCTGGACAGATCATTGCCAATCTTCCCATTTCATTAAAAATTTCGCTGGTTTCCAAAAATGGAGCCCAGGCAGAATACTTTAGTGAAACCCACCAGGTTCAAACCGACAACAATGGTTTGTTCAAAATTATCATTGGAGAAGGTAAAGACGCCAGTGGCAAATTGTCAGAGGTGCCTTGGTCCAAAGACCAGGTATGGCTTAATATTGCATTGGATACCAAAGGAGGCAAAAACTACAATTTGGTCAGTTCAGCCAAATTGCTTTCCGTTCCCTACGCTTTCCATGCGGCTACCGCCTCTCAAATTGTAGACAACTCCACGTCTATCGATTTACCGACCGAAAAAAACCAGTCCATTTATTGGACCACAGGTGGCAATACGAATACTCGCCCAGCAACTCATTTTATGGGTACCCGCGACAACCAGGATGTGGTATTCAAAACCAATAACACTACCCGGGTAATCCTTACCAAAGAGGGGCAAATGCAGGTGAAAAGTGGGGTTTCTGGTGCTGATAGTGATCCTGCCAGCTATCCCATTACGGTGCAAGGCAGCAGGCAGGGTATTTACATCATGGTAAATGAATCCAGAGATAACGACAACAACTTTGTAACCTTTGCCGATCCTGATGGCATCTGGGGACGCATTGAAGGTCAAACCATTGATGAGCTAGAAGCTAGCTCAGAGTACCAAACCCAGGTCGCATTGTTTACCCTCCAGGCAATTTCACTGGCGGCACAAGTGATCGCATTCGGAGCAGAGGCTATTGGTTTGGCCGCTTCGGGATTGGGTGCAGCTGCAGCAGTTGGCGCAGCAGCAAATGCCATCGCACTTGGTATTGAAGCTGCCTCTTTGGCTACTGAATGGGCAACCTGGGAAAGTGACCTTAAAGAAAATATTGGCGTAACCTACGAATCAGGCGCTGGTGACTATGCCGAGTGGTTAGAACGCAAAAAGGACGAACGTGACTTGCACTACGGAGAAATTGTAGGGGTACAAGGTGGTTTTGTTTCCTTGAACACCACAGGCGTTGATCATTACATGGTTGTATCAAAACGCCCAATCGTGCTTGGTAATGTTCCTAAACCAGAAAAAGAGCAAAACTTTGAAAAAGTTGCTTTCATGGGGCAAGTTCCGGTGAAAGTAGTAGGTGCAGTTGCGGTTGGTGATTACATCATTCCTTCTGGCAACAATGATGGATTGGGTGCCGCCATCCATCCAGCTGACATGAAATTAGGCGATTATGCCAAAATTGTTGGGGTGGCCTGGCAGGCAGCCAAAGAGGCTCCGATCAACTACGTCAATGTAGCCGTGGGCATCAATACCAATGACCTTACCCGCAAAGTAGATGAATTGAACCAAAAGGTAGAGCAAATTTTGGCCTATCTGGAAGGAAAAGCGCCACTCCAGACCGATGGTTCGGTATTGAATGCAACTGCTTCTGCGAAACCACAAACTACTTTTAGCAAGTTGTACAGCGACGAAGAATTTGATCAGATGGTTGACAATAATGCTGATTTTTTGACCCAAATGTACGCCGAAGCGAAAGTTCAACTGATCAAACAAGGGTACGATGCCAATAAAAACCCAAAAATGTTCGAAATGTTGGACAATCCACTCCCTTTCATCAAAGAGGTGCGTCGAAATCCAGCCTACATTACCCAGTGGGCGATGGTGGATCAAAAAATTAAATCAAAAAAATAGGATTGATAACCTGATGGCATCAAGTACTTTTCTGTTTATCAAATCTTAAGGGTATGAAAAAGATTATTTTTTTTCTAATCATAATAAACGCCTTGATGGTTCAATCCCTGTCTGGACAAACGGCCAGTACAGCGGGCATGAATTATCAAGCCGTAGCACGTGATATCTTTGGCAATCTGTTGGCCAAACAGACCATTGCGCTCAAAATTTCCTTTTCTTCAGGAGAAGGAGATGCCAAATCGCACTATTCTGAAATTCACCAGGTGACCACAGATGAATTGGGCTTGTTCAATCTGGTGATTGGGGAAGGGCAAGATGCTTCCGGTAAATTCAGCGACATTCCCTGGGCTACCGATCAAATTCGGCTCAATGTTGCCCTAGATGCTGCTGGAGGCCGCGAATTTGCTTTGATGGGTAGCTCCGAATTGCATTCCGTACCTTATGCATATTATGCTGCCACTGCTGCTCAGTTGGTGGATGAAGCAAGCGCAATTGAGTTGCCAACCGAAAAGAACCAGTCCATTTATTGGCACACGGGCGGAAACACTGCTACCCGTCCGGAAACCCACTTTTTGGGTACCCGCGACAACCAGAACCTGGTGTTCAAAACCAACAATACCACTCGTGTCATTCTGACTGCAGGTGGACAAATGCAGGTATACAGTGGGGTTTCAGGTGTTGACAGTTTTCCAGCAAACTATCCCATTACAGTGGAAGGTAGTCGGCAAGGGATTTATATCATGGTAAATGAGTCTAGAGATGGGGACAACAATTTTTTGACCTTTGCCGATCCGGACGGAATTTGGGGGCGAGTAGAAGGGCAGACCATTACTGAATTGGAAGCCAGCCAGGAATACAAAACCCAGGTTGCTCTTTTCACCCTCTCTGCGATTAGTTTGGCCGCGACCTTGGTTGCAACCATTGCTGAAGCAGCAGGTTTATATGCAGCAGCAGCAGCAGCAGCAGCTACCCTTGTTTTGATTTGGGCTACTCCAGGATTTACAGCAGCAGCCGTTGCCGTTACAGCAAACGGAGTATCCATTGGGGTAGAAGCAGCTGCGCTTGCTACGGAGTGGGCAACCTGGGAAAGTACCATCAAAGCAAATATTGGGGTAACGTATCAATCTGGCGCAGGTGACTATGCCGAATGGTTGCAGCGTGGTAAAGATGAACCAGACATGCACTTTGGTGAAATCGTCGGGGTATCCGGAGGCAAAGTATCGCTCAATACCAACAATGCCCAGCACTACATGGTGGTCTCCAGGCGTCCAATCGTTTTGGGCAATGCACCTCAGCCTGATCGGGAACATCTATATGAAAAAGTAGCTTTTATGGGTCAAGTACCCGTTAAAGTGGTTGGTAAGGTAGACGTTGGTGACTACATCATTCCTTCTGGCAACAATGATGGCCTAGGCGTGGCAGTCAAGCCTAGCCAAATGATGATTTCGGATTATGCCAAAGTTGTAGGCGTAGCTTGGGAAGCTGCCAAAGAGGCCCCTTTGAACTATGTCAACATTGGAGTAGGTTTGACTACCAATGACCTTGCTCCAAAAGTAGAGGACCTTTCGCATAAGGTAGACAACATCATTGCATATCTGGAAGGCAAAGCGCCGTTGCGTTCAAGTACCACTAAGTCTGTAAATCCAGTGGCGACACAAGTAGCCCAGCCTACGTCAGCCAAGATGCTTACAGATGAAGAGTTTGATCAGTTTCTGGATAAAAATGCCGATTTGGTCAACCAAATCTATGCACAAACCAAACAGGAGCTACTCAGGCAAGGACGTGATCTTAAGAATTATCCTGAACTCCAGGCTATGTTTGATGATCCGATTCCAGCCATTAAGAAAATGCGGAGGGATCCACAACTCGTTAGCCAGTGGGCCAGGGTTGACAAGAAAATCCAAAAGGAAATCAAAAAATAATCTACTATTGATTAAAATTTTTTCTTTACAAAAGCCACTCAAGGGATTCTTGGGTGGCTTTTTTTTCATTGCTGCACAAAAACTTATTTCTGGCATTTTGTTTTATCCCACATTATATTCCGCTTTTCATTTTTTTTCCAAATCAAACTATATTTTCAGTATGCGTTGAAAGTACAAAAAACTGATAACCAGTGTTTTAATTTTTTTATTTAGACTTCGTACAAATAAAATCTTTCCAAACCTTTACTTTCTAATACTGTTAATAATTTCGAAATGCTTTGATACTTTTGCTTTTGAAATTCCCATTGACACAGTTTTGACACGCACAATGTACCTTGCATGCTTATTGTAGCAGGGAAGAATGACCAAAACGGACAGATTATGGAGAGTAAGTTTGATTACCTGGCAATTTTGATTCAACTGGTGGTGGCCCTCGGGTTTGTGGTAACCACCATGATCGTCACCCACCTCCTTGGCCCCAAACGGCATTCTGCCCAAAAAGCCGAAGCATTTGAGTGTGGGATTGAATCGGTAGGCAATGCACGTTTGCCTTTTTCCATCAAGTACTTTCTGACTGCTATCCTTTTTGTACTATTTGATGTTGAAGTCATCTTCTTTTATCCCTGGGCCGTCAATTTTAAAGAGCTGGGGAGCTCTGGCTACCTCAAGATGTTGCTTTTCATTGCCCCGCTTTTCCTGGGATACCTTTATATCTTGAAAAAAGGAGCACTGAATTGGGAAAAAGGGCAGATATAATCCTGATCTTTAAAACAAGAAGAGTCATGGGTGTCATCACTCATCCCTCATCACTCATAACTAAAAAAAATGGCTGTTAAACTGGTTGAAAGTCCCGAAGGTCACACCGGACAAGGTTTTTTTGCCACTTCATTTGACAAAGCCATTGGCTTGGCTCGCGCCAACTCCATTTGGCCGCTTCCTTTTGCTACCTCATGCTGTGGAATTGAATTTATGGCCACCATGGGGGCCCATTACGACTTGGCTCGTTTTGGTTCCGAACGCTTGAGTTTTTCTCCCCGCCAGGCTGACTTGTTGATGGTGATGGGCACGATTGCCAAAAAAATGGGCCCGGTACTCAAGCAGGTTTACCTCCAAATGGCTGAACCCCGCTGGGTTCTTTCCGTGGGTGCTTGCGCCTGCTCGGGAGGTATTTTTGATACGTATAGCGTATTACAAGGCATTGACAAAGTCATTCCGGTTGACGTATACGTACCTGGCTGCCCTCCTACCCCTGAAGCAATCATCGATGGCGTAATGAAAATTCAGGAACTGGTCAAAAACGAATCGCTGCGCCGCCGCAACAGCGATGAGTATACCCAACTGCTGGCTTCTTACGGAATTGATTAATCGTTGCGCAACATGACTGCTACCGATATTACCCACGAATACATCGTGGAAAAGCTTTCAACACAATTTCCAGGGAAAATACTTTCCCAAGAGGAACCCTACGGGTTGTTGTCGCTGAATGTTCCCCGCGAAAATGCCATTGAGATCATCAAATGGCTCAAGGAAGATACCGAACTCCAATTCATTTTTATGACAGATTTGTGCGGTGTACATTTTCCTGAACAAACGGGGTTTGAACTCGGGGTGATCTATCATTTGCATAGTTTAGTCCACAATATTCGTTTGCGTCTGCGCACTTTTTTTCCCGCCAATGACCCGGTAGTCCCTACGGCTACTACCGTTTTTCGTGCGGCGAACTGGATGGAGCGAGAAACTTTCGATTTTTTTGGCATTCGTTTTACGGGGCATCCGGATTTGCGTCGTATCCTGAATGTTGACGACATGACTTATCATCCCTTGTTGAAGCAGTATCCGCTCGAAGACGATACCCGCACCGACAAGGAAGACAAATACTTTGGCCGCTGATGGATACCCTGCAAACCACTCCACCCGGAGCCCAAGAGGAAAAGCAATACAATACCCTCAATCTTGGGCCTACCCACCCTGCCACGCACGGCATCTTTCAGAACGTGCTACAGATGGACGGCGAATTTATCGTATCAGGTGAAGCCACCATTGGCTACATTCACCGGGCCTTTGAAAAATTGGCAGAACACCGGCCTTATTACCAGATTACCCCCATCACCGACCGGCTCAATTACTGCTCCTCCCCCATCAACAATATTGGTTGGCATTTAACCGTAGAAAAATTATTGGGGGTACAAACCCCCAAGCGGGTGGATTACATGCGGGTAATGATCATGGAGTTGGCCCGCATCACCGATCACTTGATCTGCAATAGTGTAATTGGTGTAGACACCGGAGCGTTGACCGGTTTCGTATACGTGTTCCAACAGCGAGAGCATGTTTACGAAATTTACGAGCAAATCTGTGGCTCTCGCCTCACCACCAATATTGGCCGGATCGGCGGTTTTGAGCGCGATTTTGACGACAACGTGATGCGCCGCATCCGCAAGTTTTTGGATGAGTTCCCCAAAGTGTGGAAAGAGTTCGAAGGTTTGTTGGCGCGCAACCGGATCTTTATGGACCGCACCATTGGGGTTGGTGGCATCGACGCCATGGAAGCCCTCGATTATGGGTTTACCGGTCCCAACCTCCGTGCTGCCGGAATTGATTACGATGTGCGGGTCATGAATCCTTATTCTTCTTATCAAGATTTTGATTTCACCATCCCCATTGGCCAATCCGGCGATGTTTATGATCGCTTCTGCGTACGCAATGAAGAAATCTGGCAGAGCTTGAGTATCCTTGAACAAGCTTACGCCAAACTGATGGCGATGCCACAAGGTGAATATTTTGCCCCGGTACCCGAGTTTTATCTTCCGCCTAAGCAAGATGTGTACACCAAAATGGAGGCCTTGATTTGGCACTTCAAAATCGTCATGGGTGAAGTAGAAATCCCTAAAGGTGAAGTGTACCATGCTGTAGAAGGTGGAAACGGAGAATTGGGCTTTTACCTGATCAGTGATGGTGGCCGACAACCCTATCGCCTGCATTTCCGTCGTCCTTGTTTCATTTATTACCAAGCCTACCCTGAAATGATCAAAGGGTCTATGCTCTCCGACGCCATTTTGACGATGAGTAGCATGAACGTGATCGCTGGGGAATTGGACGCGTAAAAGGGTTGGAGGGTTCGGGGGTTCGAGGGTTCGGGGGTTGTCCTACGAACCCTCGAACTACGAACCCTCGAACTCCAAACATAAAAATATGATCGAGACTACAAACATAACTTTCTCTCCCGAACGGCTTGCCGAAGTGCAAACCTTGCTCAAGCGGTATCCGGAGGGAAAGCAGAAGTCGGCCATTCTGCCTATTTTGCATTTGGCCCAAAAAGATTTTGGCTGGATCAGTGTAGAAGTGATGGACTATGTTGCCGAGTTACTCGATATTCAGCACATTGAAGTGTACGAAGTGGCTACATTTTATACCATGTTCCACCTCAAGCCGGTTGGCAAAAACGTGCTGGAGGTGTGCCGTACCGGGCCTTGTATGCTGGTTGGCTCCGACAACATCGTCAAATACCTGGAGCAGAAGTTGAGCATCCAGGACGGTGAAACCACGCCTGATGGTTTGTTCACCATCAAAACGGTGGAATGTTTGGGCGCCTGCGGTTATGGGCCGATGATGCAGGTAGGTGACAAATACCACGAGTTTTTATCGGAAGAACGGATCGATCAATTGTTAGAAACGTTCAGACAAAATGCCACACAGCCATGAGTAGGTTGAAAATATTGACCGAGCACATCGATAAGCCCGAGATTACCGGAATCGAAGGATACCTCAAACACGGGGGTTACCGTGCGGTAGAAAAAGCACTGAAAAAAATGCAGCCGGACGAAGTCACCGAAGAGGTGAAAAAATCTGGCTTGCGTGGCCGGGGTGGCGCTGGCTTCCCTACCGGGATGAAATGGAGTTTCATCTTTAAAGGCAACGACAAACCGCGCTACCTCCTCTGCAATGCGGATGAATCAGAGCCGGGTACCTTTAAAGACAGGTTGTTGATGGAAAAAATTCCTCACCTGTTGATCGAAGGCATGATTGCTTCCAGTTTTGCACTGGGAGTAAAAACAGCCTACATCTACATCCGTGGCGAGTACATGTACATCCTGCACATTTTGCAAAAAGCCATTGATGAAGCTTATGCCAAAGGATACTTGGGTGAAAAGATCCTGGGCACAAGCTATTCGCTAGATTTGCATGTTCACCCTGGAGGTGGTGCATATATTTGTGGAGAAGAAACCGCACTGATTGAATCACTGGAAGGCAAACGTGGAAATCCACGAATCAAACCTCCTTTCCCTGCAGTAGAAGGATTGTGGGGTTGCCCAACCATCGTCAACAACGTTGAAACCATTTGTAAGGTCCCCTTCATCATCAATGAAGGCGGGGAAACTTATGCCAATATCGGCATTGGCGCCAGTACGGGTACAAAGTTGATTTCAGCTTGTGGCAACATCAACAAACCCGGCGTGTATGAAATTGAGTTGGGTGTTCCGGTAGAGGAGTTCATCTATTCCGACGAATATTGCGGGGGGATCAAAGGCGGCAAACAACTCAAGGCACTGGTGCCCGGAGGTTCATCTGTCCCCATTTTGCCCAATCGCCTCATTACCAAAACCGCTAAGGGAGAGCCCCGCCTCATGAGCTACGAATCGCTGTCTGATGGAGGTTTTCCTACTGGTAGCATGTTGGGTTCCGGAGGCTTCATCGTTTTTGATGAAGACCAGTGCATTGTGCGCAACACCTGGAATTTTTCCCGTTTTTACCACCACGAATCCTGCGGCCAATGTAGCCCTTGCCGGGAAGGAACGGGTTGGATGGAAAAAATCCTGCACCGCATGGAGTACGGTCACGGCAGAATGGAAGACATCGACCTGCTGTGGGATGTACAAAGAAAAATTGAAGGAAACACGATTTGCCCGTTTGGGGACGCTTCGGCCTGGCCCGTTGCTGCCGCGATTCGCCATTTCCGCGATGAGTTCGAGTGGCACGTGCTTCATCCCGAAGAGGCGACCCGCCGCAATTACGGGATGGGGCGCTCCGCTGAACCGATTGAACAGGTAACCGCGTAGGGTCAACCCTGTGATCTTGCCAACCCACGACTTTAGTCGTGGGAGGCCACATAAAAACACAACCCACGAATTTATTCGTGGGGAACAAGCAAAGACCAATGCCAAAGGTAACCATTGACAACATAACCATCGACGTGCCACCTGGTACCACCATCCTGAATGCAGCCAGGATGATTGGAGAAAACGTGCCACCCGCAATGTGCTACTATTCCAAGTTGAAAGGTAGCGGTGGAAAATGCCGGGTATGTTTGGTGAAAGTGACCAAAACATCTGAACAAAACCCGCGAGGCATGCCCAAATTGGTTGCGTCGTGTGTCACCCAAATCGCCGATGGAATGGTGGTGGAAAACATTACCTCTCCAGAAGTAGTGGAGGCACGTAAAGGGGTTGTAGAATTGTTGTTGATCAATCACCCGCTCGATTGCCCGGTGTGTGATCAGGCTGGGGAGTGCCATTTGCAGGATTTGTCCTACGAACACGGGGCTGCCACTACCCGCTACGATTTTGGCCGACGGACGTTTAACAAAATTGACATTGGCCCATACATTCAATTGCACATGACCCGCTGTATCCTGTGTTACCGTTGTGTGTACACGGCCGATCAGCTCACTGACGGGCGGGTACATGGCATCATCAATCGTGGCGATGCGGCGGAAATCAGCACGTACATCGAAAACATCATCGACAACGACTTTTCGGGCAACGTCATTGATGTTTGCCCGGTAGGTGCATTGACCGATCGTACTTTCCGCTTCAAAAGTCGGGTCTGGTTCACCAAGCCCATGAATGCGCACCGCAATTGTGATAAGTGCAGTGGTAAGGTTACCTTGTGGTTCCAGGGCGAAGAAGTCCTGCGGGTTACGGGTAGGAAAGACCAATACGGTGAAGTGGAAGAGTTCATCTGCAACACCTGCCGTTTTGAAACGAAGAAAAAATCGGATTGGGTGGTTGAAGGGCATCGTCGAATTGATACACATTCGGTAATTGCTCAAAATCACTTGCCTTACGAATTGGATGTGGTACATCCTCAAATTGGACAAGCGCAATGATACTGCTATCGATACTTCTATTTAAAACTGGCTTGGCGTTCACCTTGTTCTTGATCACGCTGGGCATTGCGGCCTATAGCACCTATTTTGAGCGCAAGGTTGCGGCCTTTATGCAGGATCGGGTTGGCCCCAACCGCGCTGGTCCGCTGGGCTTATTACAACCCATCGCGGACGGAGTGAAGATGATTTTTAAAGAAGAACACCGTCCAACTGGCTCCAACCGAATTTTGTTCATTCTGGGGCCAAGTATAGCGATGTTGACCGCACTGATGACCACGGCAGTGGTTCCCTGGGGCAAAACCATTACCATTGGAGGAACCGCTTATTCCCTGCAAGTGGCCGACATCAACGTGGGCATCCTTTATGTTTTTGGGGTAGTTTCCCTGGGTGTTTATGGCATTTTGATCGGGGGTTGGTCTTCCAATAACAAGTACTCTCTGCTGGGTGCTGTGCGCGCTTCTTCGCAGATGATCAGCTACGAACTCGCAATGGGTTTGTCGATCATTCCCATCATCCTGGGCAGCAGTTCCCTTCAACTTAGTGATATTGTTGTTTCACAATACGAAGTGTGGAACATTTTCAAATATCCTCTCGGGTTTTTGATCTTTCTGATTTGTGCTTTTGCTGAAACCAACCGCACCCCTTTCGACCTTCCGGAATGTGAAACCGAATTAGTAGGTGGATACCACACGGAATACACCAGTATGAAACTGGGGTTTTTCCTGTTTTCTGAATATGTCAACATGTTTGCATCTTCAGCCGTGATTTCCACTTTGTTTTTTGGCGGGTATCATTTTCCGGGCATGAGTTTATTGCCGGAAGGCATTGCCGCGATCCTGGGCATTGCCGTACTTTTTGGCAAAATTATTTTCTTTATTTTCTTCTTCATGTGGATTCGTTGGACGATCCCACGGTTTCGTTACGACCAACTCATGCGTCTGGGTTGGCAAGTACTGATGCCCATGGCAATCTTGTTGATTGTGATTTATGGTGCAATTTTTAGTTTCATCTAGGAAAAACGTATCAACATGCAATTGACCAATCGCTCAAAACAAGTTTCGAATAAGGAAATGACCTTTAGCGAGCGCATGTATTTGCCTGCAATTGCCGGTGGCTTGCGGGTAACTTTTTCACATATGTTTAAAAAAAGTGCTACGGTGCAATACCCTGAACAGGTTCGGGAGCACAGTGCGGTTTTTCGGGGGCAACATGTCTTAAAACGTGATGCGGAAGGGCGTGAAAACTGTACTGCATGTGGGCTCTGTGCCGTGGCTTGCCCTGCTGAAGCCATTACGATTGAAGCAGCAGAACGCCAAAAAGGGGAAGAGCATTTGTATCGTGAAGAAAAATATGCAGCCGTCTACGACATCAACATGCTGCGCTGCATCTTTTGTGGGTTGTGCGAAGAAGCATGTCCCAAAGATGCGATTTACCTCACTGATCGGATTGTAACTTCCAACTACGAACGCGCCGACTTTATTTTCCACAAAGAAGATCTGGTTGAAGCGGTTGCACTGGAAGGCCGTATCGACATTACCAAACGCAAGAAGGACAAATAAATCATGGATCAGGTCATCTTTTACATCCTTTCTACAATTGCCATCATCGGTGCACTATCGACCGTTGTATCGCGCAATGCCATGTACAGTGTCCTTTCGTTGGTGCTTACCTTTTTTGCATTGGCCGGTATTTATCTACAGCTCAATGCCGAATTTGTAGCCATCGTACACATCATCGTGTACGCGGGGGCGATCATGGTCTTGTTTCTTTTTGTAGTGATGATGCTCAACTTGAACACCGTCACGGTCACCATTCGAAAAAACCCGCTGATCAAATACCTGGCAGTGTTGATGGGCATCGTGATGGCGGCAGTGTTGGGATTTGCCAGCATGAATACCGCACTGCCGATTGCCAGAGGCAATACCTCGGCAGAAGTAGGCACTGTAAAAGTATTGGGTAAAATGCTCTTTAACGAATACCTCTTACCTTTCGAACTGATTTCAGTGCTACTGATTGCAACCATGGTGGGCGTTATCGTTTTGACCAAAAAAGAAGAATAGTTATGGAAAGCATATTTGATGTAATTCCCCTGGAACATTTCGTTCTGCTCAGTCTTTTGCTTTTTTGCATCGGGATGGCGGGTGTATTGCTGCGTAGGAACATGATTGTTGTATTCATGTCCATTGAGTTAATGCTCAATGCCGTAAACCTGCTGGCGGTAGCTTTTTCATCCTATCGCGGTGACCCCGGAGGACAAGTATTTGTGTTCTTCGTCATGGTGGTTGCAGCAGCTGAAGTTGCACTGGGTCTGGGTATTTTGGTCATGATCTACCGAAATGTAAAATCGGTGGACATCAATGCTTTGCATCAGTTAAAATGGTAAATAGGTTGAGAAGTTGAGAAAGTTGAGGAAGTTGATGCTGCCGCAAGCGAAAATGACTCGCGCAATGGTTTCAACCTCCTCAACTTTCTCAACCTTCTCAACTCCTCAACTTTTTTTATGGAAAACCTAATTTGGCTCATTCCCATTCTCCCTCTCCTTGGCTTTTTTATCCTTGGGCTTGGTGCAAGCACATTGCCCAAAGGCGCTGCGGGGGTAATCGGGTGTGCAAGTGTTGTGATTGCCTTTGCTTTATCCATCGGTTTGGCGGGGACTGTTTTTGCAAATGGAGGGCTGGAGCAAAATTTATTCACCTGGGTATCGAGTGGCACCTGGAGTGTAAATTTTGGATTTCTGGTGGATCCCCTTTCCTTGATCATGATGTTGGTCATTACGGGTGTTGGTTCTTTGATCCACATCTACTCTACTGGCTACATGCACGATGATGAGCGGCACAACTATTTCTTTGCCTACCTCAATCTCTTCATATTTTTTATGCTTTTGCTCGTCATGAGCAACAACTATCTGTTGTTGTTTGCCGGTTGGGAAGGGGTAGGGCTTTGTTCCTATTTGTTGATCGGCTTCTGGTTCAAGGTAGATGAGTACAACGAGGCGGCTAAAAAAGCTTTTGTCATGAACCGTATCGGCGACCTAGGCTTTTTGCTGGGTTTGTTCCTGATTTTGGTTTACTTCGGCACCTTGAATTACGATGGCGTATTCGATAGTGAAAAACTCAGTCAAATGCCGGTTGGTGTGTTGACTGCAATAACCTTGTTATTTATTGTAGGGGCAGCGGGAAAAAGCGCCCAAATCCCCCTTTATACCTGGTTGCCCGACGCCATGGCTGGGCCAACGCCAGTGTCGGCGCTGATTCACGCGGCAACGATGGTAACGGCAGGTATTTACCTGACCATCCGCAGCCATGCATTGTTTGACTTGGCCCCTTTCAGCATGCAGGTGTTGACTTATCTGGGCCTGGCCACTTCCATTTTTGCGGCTACCATCGGGTTAAAACAAAACGACATCAAGAAGGTACTCGCCTACTCTACCGTATCTCAATTGGGGCTCATGTTTTTTGCACTGGGTCTGGGTGCGTATGTAGCGGCCTTTTTCCATTTGGTGACCCACGCTTTTTTCAAAGCACTGCTGTTCTTAGGGGCCGGTAGTGTGATCCACGGTTTGGGTGGAGAGCAGGACATTCGCAAAATGGGGGCATTGCGCAAAATTTTGCCCATCACCTTTATTGTCTTTCTGATTGGTACGCTAGCCATCGCCGGTATACCTCCCTTTGCGGGTTTTGTTTCCAAGGATCAAATCTTACTTGCAGCTTACGAAAAAAGCCCACTCCTCTTTGCCATGGGTGTATTTGCCTCTTTGCTGACGGTGTTCTATATGTTCCGCATGTTCTTTTTGGTGTTTTATGGTCAAAATCGGGTGGATCACGATACCCTACACCATGCCCATGAATCACCAGCTTCGATGACGGTTCCATTGGGCATTTTGGCTTTGCTTTCAGTGGTAGGTGGTTTTCTGAACTGGCCTGCATTGATGGGTGGGGGCGATTGGCTGCAACATACCTTAAGTGGTGTACTCGGCATCGAAGAAGGCCACGAGCACCATCATGCCATTTCGCCTAGTACCGAATGGCTGCTGATGGGTATTGTGGTAGCACTGGTGGTAGGGGTAATTGGACTGGCGTATTCCCGGTATGTCCAGCGGAATACCGTACCCGTAGCCGATGAACAGGAAGAAGGATTCGGCCGTGTACTCAACCGTAAATATTTTGTGGATGAGTTGTACAGTGCCTTGTTTGTCAAACCTGCCCAAACCCTTTCCGAATGGTTTGGCCGCATTGTTGACCCTAAAATACTCGATGGTGCCATCAATGGCATTGGACAATCGATTCTAAGTCTGGGAAATGTATTGAAAAACATCCAACAGGGCGCGGTAGGTTTGTACCTCTTCGTCTTTGCCGTTGGCATCGTAATATTGTTGGCATTACAAATCCTGCTCTAACGAAAACGCTCATGCTGACTACTTTTTTACTTTTTTTACCCATCATCGGAGGTTTTATCCTCACCTTGTTTCCGGGCAGTAAAGCTACCCGTTGGCAAGCCTTGTTCATTTCAGCGGTAGCCGCTGCGCTGAGCGTTTATATGGCTTGGAGCTTCGTACCGACTGGAGGAACTCAATTTGAAATGAATCTCGCCTGGTTGCCCAGCCTGGGTATTGGTTACCATGTCGGTGCAGACGGCATCAGTATGGTGCTTTTGTTGCTGACCAACTTGCTGTCTCCGCTGATTCTGCTGTCAACTTTTAAACAAAAGAACGAATCCGAGGGCCTTTATTATGGGTTGATGCTCATGATGCAAGGTGCCATGACCGGGGTGTTTGTTGCACTGGATTTGTTTCTCTATTATATTTTCTGGGAACTCGCACTGATTCCGGCGTATTTCCTGGTTTTGTTGTGGGGCAGCGGACAACACCGCAGAACAGCACTAAAGTTTTTCATTTACACCTTACTGGGAAGTTTGTTGATGCTGGTGGCGATTATCTTTTTGAGCCAACAATGGAGCCCGGCTTCATTTGACATCTCCAATGTGCACTCCGTGAGCCTTAGTCCTGAAGCCGAGACTTTTGTATTGCTGGCCTTTATGTTGGCTTATGCCATTAAGATACCTCTTTTCCCATTCCATACCTGGCAACCAGATACCTATACTCAGGCTCCGACCGCTGGTACCATGCTGCTTTCGGGGGTCATGCTCAAAATGGGCTTGTACAGCATCATCCGCTGGGTTTTGCCCGTAGCACCCAATGCCCTGATGGAGCACCGTACCTGGATGATTTGGCTGATTGTGATTGGCATTGCCTATGCAAGCATCATTGCGATACAACAAAAAGATCTGAAACGCTTGTTTGCGTACTCCTCTATTGCCCACGTTGGTTTGATCGCTGCGGGTATCTTAACCATGAGTACGGAAGGCTTGATGGGTTCGATGTTACAAATGGTTGCGCACGGGATCAATGCGGTGGGTTTGTTTTACATCTGTGCCATCCTGATGGAGCGTACCCAAACCAACGAAATTGCTGCATTGGGGGGCATTCGCAACATTGCGCCCTGGTTTGCCACCACTTATTTTGTCGTTTTATTGGGTAGTGTAGCGCTACCCTTGACCAATGGTTTTCCTGGTGAGTTCATGTTGCTTTCTTCATTGTTCCAACTCAATTGGGGCTGGAGTTTGGTGGCAGGTTCCGGGGTGATCCTGGGGGCAGTTTACATGTTCAAATCTTACCAGGGTGTCATGCTTGGCGAGATCAAAGTAAGCTCGTTCCGCGATTTGGACAACTGGGATAAGGCCATCTTGATTCCGATCGTAATTGCCATTGTGTTAATGGGGATTCTGCCGAATGTGATTACCCGCATCGCACAACCCTCGATTGAACAATTGTTGCAATCTCTTTGATGACTGCTGGGGAGACCCATCAATACAATGTATAAGGTATGTATCCAATTATTATACTTTCAATTGCGGGCATTTTGTCCATGTTTGTTGGGGCCTTTAAACTAAAAAAGGTAGCCTTGCCTGCGGTTTTACTTGCGACATTGGCCGGGTTTGTAGCCAATTTGTTGCCTCAAAATTTGCAGGATGCCCCGGTATTTTCCGGCATGCTTAAGTTTGACAGCTTTGCGGTGAATTTTTCCGCCGTGCTGATCGGCATCACCCTGGTTATTTTGATCCTCAGCCGGCGGTATTACCGCCAGACCACTGAACACCTGGGGGACATCTACGCCTTGTTTCTGTTTTCGGTAGTCGGTGCCATGATTATGGTGGGGAGTTACAATCTGGTCATGTTTTTTGTCGGCCTGGAAATACTCTCGATTCCATTGTATATATTGGCTACAAGTGAAAAGAACAACCTACTGTCCAACGAAGCTGGTCTTAAGTACTTTTTGATGGGCTCATTCATTTCCGTTTTCCTGCTTTTGGGCATGGTCCTGATGTATGGAATAACCGGAAGTTTTGATTTTGGAACCATTAGCACTTATCTAAGCAGTTCTCCGGAGGTTCCTGTATTGGTGAAATTAGGCGTCATGCTCATCATGATTGCCTTTATCTTCAAAATATCGGCTGCACCTTTCCACTTTTGGGCACCTGATGTATACCAAGGTTCACCAGCTGTAATTATGGTTTTTATGGCTACCGTAGCCAAAACCGCCGCATTCGGAGGCTTTTTGCGCTTTTTGACCCAGGCCATCTACCCGATAGAAGATATTTTCACCCCATTGTTGGCCGTATTGTCGGCCTTAACGATGTGCGTTGGCAACTTGATGGCCTTACATCAAACCAACTTGAAACGGATGTTGGCCTTCTCCAGTATTGCCAATGCAGGGTATGTAATGCTGGCATTGGTTGGCTTGGGCGCCAATTCTACCTCTACCATATTGTATTACATGCTGGTTTATTCGATCGCCAACGTCATTACCATTGCAGTATACCTTACCGTCAAAGAAAGTATGGGCTCCGGTTCCATTGATGGACTCAAAGGACTGTACCAAACCAAACCACTTTTGACTTTTTGCCTGGTGTTGGCGATGCTTTCACTAGCTGGTATTCCTCCGCTGGCTGGTTTCATCGGAAAATACGCCTTGTTTGTTGATGCCCTACGCAACGGATATGCCTGGTTGGTGATTTTGGCGGCCTTGAACTCCGCTGTCGGTATTTTTTACTATTTCAAGGTCATGCGTACTGCTTTTGTCGCGTCTGAGGAAGGGCCAATCACGGTACCATATGTATTGGGGTATTCTACTGTACTGGTGATTTGTACGCTGGTTTTATTGGTATTGGGTATTTTTCCCAACCTGATTTTAAACAGTCTTTAACGAAGTGGTGGCTTCACCTTAAAAAAAATTGTCCTTTCGACAAATAATAAAAAGAGCGTAAAAAGGGCAGAATGTTGACATTCTGCCCTTTTCTTATTGTAGTTTCAACACTATCAAAACATTACCCATCAAATAATGGCACAGGCTTTGTTTTTGTTCACGTCGGAACTTCTTTATTATTGTCATAACCTGTGCAAACCCATATTTTCCGGCAAATTTTATACTTGCAAAGAATTATCTTTTGTTTATCTTCACGGCTGCGAACACTTACATTCCACGTTTCGTTTTGGTAAAACATTTGTTAACTAAAAAATAATTTTTTCTAAAATCCTGATTAGCCATGAGTAAATCGACAAAACCAGCTGCTAAAGCAGCAAAAGCTGAGTCTGGACAATTCAGCCGTATTTTCGCTTATCTTCTCATCCCGATCTTGTTGGTTGTGGCCATTTTGCTGTTTAATTATGTTCTGGGTGCTCCCGGAAACTTTGAGAACGGAGACCGTATGGGACACCCCAAACCTGGAAACTACCTTGGTATGATGTACAAAGGTGGAACCCTGGTACCGGTTCTGATGGCCAACTTTTTGCTGGTAATTGCAGTCTTCATCGAGCGCATTCTGACCATTACTGCCGCAAGTGGCAAAGGCTCAATTCCTTCTTTTGTAAAGAAGGTACAGACTTTCCTTTCTGGCGACAATGTAGCTAGTGCAATCGCTGAGTGCGACAAACAAAGGGGCTCAGTAGCCAATGTAGTTAAAGCTGGTTTGGAAAAATACCAGGAAATGGCTACCACTAGTGAAGCACTGGATCGTGACCAAAAAGTGCTGGCAATTTCCAAAGAAATTGAAGAAGCAACCTCTTTGGAACTTCCAATGTTGGAAAGAAACCTGGTAATCCTGGCGACTATCTCCTCCATCGCTACCCTTTTGGGTCTGTTGGGTACGGTAATCGGTATGATCAAGGCCTTCTCCGCTTTGGCCACCGCAGGTGCACCGGATGCAGTTGCATTGTCTTCAGGTATCTCTGAGGCCCTGATCAACACTGCCTTGGGTATCGGTACTTCTGCTTTTGCGATTATTTTCTACAACTTCTTTACCACTCGTATCGATGGTATGACCTACGCGATCGATGAGGCCGGCTTCAGCATTGCTCAAACTTTTGCTGCTAAGCACAAGTAATTTTTTTTAAAAAAAATGCACTGCCGCACACCACTTTGCAGAAACCCTGCATCTAGTTAGGTAGAGCGTTTTTAAAAAGAAGTATTATGGCCAAAATCAAAGTTGCTCGGAAAAGTACGGCGATTGACATGACGGCGATGTGCGACGTAGCGTTCCTCTTGTTGACGTTCTTCATTTTGACTACGAAGTTCCGTCCCAGTGAGGTTGCTGAAATCAACATCCCTGCATCAACTGCTCAAATTGCGGTACCAGACAGAAACATCCTGCTCATCCAGGTGAACAAGGACGGTCAGGTTTTCATGGGGGTTGATGACCAAAACACGCGGTTGCGCTTACTGGACAAGCTTAAGGAGCGTTACAACCTGAGCGTAACGGCAGAGCAAACCAATGCCTTCCGCTTGCTCGACGCCTTTGGAGTTCCGATGTCACAGTTGCCATCGTTGCTTTCCATGTCGAACGACGCACGAGCGCGAACAAAACAACCGGGGATTTCTTTGGAAGTGGTTCCACCGAAACAAAGCGAATTTATGGATTTGGTGCAATTGATTCGCCAGTCCAATGAAGAAATCCGCGTTGCCGAAGGTCGTCCATCCAGTGAAATCATGAGGATTGCCATCAAGGCAGACAAAGATGCTGACTATGAAGCAGTGAATGAAGTAATCGCACAGCTTCAACAAAAGAAAGTCAACAAATTTAACTTGATTACCTCTGCACGTGGTGCTGGTGATTCCGGCGCAGCAAAGGAATAATCGAAGGTAACCCTATTTTAAGTCCATAAAAGCGTTACAGCCATGGCAGAAATGAATATCCCTGATAAGGGGGGTAAAGGCGGAAAATCGCGATCCAAAAAGCAGTCAACCCGCGTGGATTTGACTGCAATGGTTGACTTGGGGTTTCTTTTGATTACCTTCTTTATGCTCGCTACCACTTTCAGCAAGCCTAAGGCGATGGAAGTGAATAAACCAGCCAAAGAAGACGATCAAGAGGTAGAAGAAGCACCCATCAAGCAATCGAAAACTTACGCAATCGTACTCGGCAAACGCGACATGGTGTACTGCTATGTTGGTGCCGATGACGCTACAGGCGTAAATGTTGACAGTGTCACTTTCTCTCGTACGGGTTTGCGCTCCATGATTAAGGATCGTCAAAACGCCGTACAACAACAGTGGGGTGACAAAGATGAGTTGTTTGTAATGATCAAACCTCTTCCGGAATCAAAATACCGGAATATGGTTGACGTACTGGATGAAATGGCCATTACGGGTGTCAAGCGTTATGCAATCATCGATGATTTCAATTCTATTGACTCATTGATTGCAACAGGATCTGGCAATCGCTTACGGCCAACCAAGGGCTTTAACTCCCTTAAGCTTAAATAACCATTTAAAAAGATTCCTCATGAATACGAACGATGCATCCAAAGCTGGGTTTGTCGGTGACATCATGAAGGCGGATCTGGATGATCTGATTTTTCAGTACCGGAACAAAGAATATGGTGCCTATCAGCTCCGCAAAGCATACTACAAACGTATGACCCGCGGTACGATTCTGGCCATCCTTTTATTGGCCCTCGCGGCTGCACTTCCGAGTATTGTATCATTCATCCGCAACAGTTTACCTGAAGACGAGACTTTGAACGTCGAAGTAACACTGTCGGAACCGCCATCAGTTGATCCCAAGCAGGAGCCGCCGCCACCACCACCACCGGTGGAGCCGCCACCTGCTCGCCCAACGATTGCTTTTACCATTCCGGTGGTAAAAAAGGATGAAGAAGTGGTTGAAGAAGTTCCACCACCTACTCAAGAAGAAATGAAAGAAGTGGAAATCAGTACCAAGACCCAGGAAGGTAGCGACGATGGCGTTGTTGCGGGACTTGGTGATGAGCCCATCGAAGAGGCACCACCAGAAATCGTAAAAGAGGTAGAACCACCCAAACCTACCCAAGAGGTATTCAAGGTGGTAGAACAAATGCCTTCTTTTCCTGATGGCCAGGCCGCTTTGCTCCGCTTTTTAGCCCAGAACATCGAGTATCCAACCATTGCGAAGGAAAACGGTGTAGAAGGGATGGTCGTTGTGCAGTTTGTGGTAGAACGAGATGGTTCTATTGCTGCCGCCAACGTTGTGAAAGGAATTGGAGCAGGTTGCGACGAAGAAGCCTTGCGTGTCGTGCGCATGATGCCTAAGTGGCAGCCAGGTAAACAACGCGGTCAACCTGTTCGCGTGCAGTTCAACCTGCCAATTCGCTTCAAACTTGAGTAAAAGTTGAGGAGTTGAGGAGTTGAGAAGTTGAGCAAAAATTCGCTAATGTGTAATGATGCTCAAGCTCTCAACTCCTCAACCTCTCAACTCCTCAACCTCTAAATTATGAATCTTCTGCGTTTAGCCTTTTTTTCCTTGTTTGGCCTAGCCTATATCCTCGCCGGCGTATTTGTTCTCAAAATAAGACCAATTAGTCCAGTATCGGTAAACACCGTCCTCGGAGTACTCTTCTTGGCTTATGGGGTATTTCGCATCGCAAGGCAGTTTTTCACTTCCAAACAAACCGAAGAAATTGAAGATTAATTTTAGCCATCTAACCTTAAAGAACCTGAAACAAATGCGTTGGATTGCCATCATTCTACTGGTATTATGGGTTGCTTCGGGATGCAGCAATAAAGCTTCGACACCAGAAGATGGAGCAACCTTCGGTAAAACGCGCATTCTGGCAGATGAGGCGCTGTTTCCTATTGTCGTCGCAGGAGAAGACATGTTTGAACACACCTACAAACGAGCATCCATCGATTTTAAATACCTCCCTGGTATCCAAGCCTTTAATGAATTCCTAAAAGACACTGCCCGAACCTTGATCAGTGCTCGACCACTCAGCGCAGAAGAAACTGCCTACTTAAAAAAAATTAATTCTACCCCATTTACGACACAAATTGCCACGGATGCAGTTGCCTTTATGGTACATCCCAGCAATCCCGATACCGCATTGACTTGTGAAGAAATGCTTAAAGTTTTGAAAGGTGAGGTGACATCTTGGGATCAATTTAGTCCCAATAATAGAACCGGAAAAATTACCCTGGTGTTTGACAACCAAAATTCCAGTACGGTTCAGTACGTTATGGACTTAATCAAACTCAAAAAGTTACCCGCCAACGCCTATGCCCTTAAGAATAATCCTTCCGTAGTGGAGTATGTAGCTCAACACCCTGGTGCTTTGGGCATCATTGGCTACAGCTGGATCAGTGACTATGATGATCCACTTGGAAAAAAATTACGGTCAGAAGCCAAACTGATGGCTGTTTCCGTTTGTGAAGGTGAAAATGCAGGGAAGCCCTACAAGCCTTATGCTGCAAACATGTTGGACAATCTCTATCCTTTCCGCAGAGAAGTGTACATCATTTCAAGGGAAGGACGATCTGGTCTGGGTACAGGGTTTGCTTCGTATATGGCCAGCGACATAGGCCAGCGGATCATTCAAAAGGCAGGTATTCCACCTTACTACAAACTGGAATACAACATCGAACTAACCTCGAAACCTTTCAAACTTGAAAAATAAGAGCATGGTTGAATATTTTTGTTTTAGGCGAAAATGAGGTCGATTTGAGGTGAATGAGGCACGAAAAGCGGAGTTTAGCAGTGCTAAATGAGCATTTTCGGAACGCAATTCACCTCAAATCGAGCCATTTGCAGCAAAACAATAAATTTTAAACATGCTCTAAGAACAAGTAAGTGCTAACTTTCAAAATTCATCGGCAATGAAGAAACTTGTGT
>ENA-UOWO01000902-UOWO01000902.1-activated-sludge-metagenome-genome-assembly--contig:-NODE-902-length-41186-cov-11.546546_pt1 | contig 41186 bp, 26 predicted proteins | sample MGYA00238148_ERZ761564 | MGnify/ENA primary metagenome ERZ761564 (study PRJEB28885, sample SAMN05720194) | activated sludge metagenome | isolation source: Anaerobic digester | place: USA... | reverse complement strand
CCCAAATCGCCAAATCCCCAAATCGCCAAATCCCCAAATCGCCAAATCCCCAAATATTCTATCTTTGTCACTCAATCTCATTGCGATGAACGACAACCTCGACGCTTCCGGAAAATCATTCTCGCCGGCGGAACAAGAAGCGGAACAGGCGCTGCGGCCGGCCGATTTCACCAATTTCGCCGGGCAGCAGAACGTCAAGGAAAACCTGTCGGTCTTCGTTCAGGCGGCCCGCCAGCGCGGCGAAGCGCTCGACCATGTGCTGCTGCACGGCCCGCCCGGACTGGGGAAAACAACGCTGTCGTATATCATCGCCAACGAGCTGGGCGTCAATATCCGCATCTCCTCGGGGCCGGTGCTCGACAAACCCGGCGACCTGGCCGGCCTGCTGACCAACCTCGAACCCAATGATGTGCTGTTCATCGACGAGATCCACCGCCTGAGCCCTGTGGTTGAAGAATACCTGTACTCTGCCATGGAAGACTACCGGATCGATATCATGATCGAGACGGGGCCCAATGCGCGCAGCGTGCAGATCAAGCTGAATCCGTTCACCCTTGTGGGCGCCACCACCCGCTCGGGCCTGCTGACCGCCCCGCTCCGATCGCGTTTCGGTATCAACCTCCGCCTGGCTTACTACGACGCGGCCACCCTCGAAGCCATCCTCTACCGCAGCGCCCGCATCCTGAATGTGCCAATTGCAAAGGAAGCCGCCCGCGAAATCGCCCGCCGCAGCCGCGGTACGCCCCGTATCGCCAACCTGCTCCTGCGCCGCGTGAGGGACTTTGCCCAGATCAAAGGCGACGGCACCATCACCATCGATATCGCACAGATGGCCCTGAAAGCGCTGCATGTCGACCTCCACGGCCTCGACGAGATGGACAACCGGATCCTGCTTACGATCATCGAGAAGTTCAAGGGAGGCCCTGTCGGGATCAATACCATTGCCACCGCCGTCGGAGAAGAGGCCGGCACTATCGAGGAGGTGTATGAGCCGTTCCTCATCCAGGAGGGATACCTGATGCGGACGGCCCGGGGGCGCGAAGCCACCGAACTGGCTTACAAACACCTGGGCAAAGTGCCGTTTCCCCGTCAGGATCAACTGTTCTGATCATTCCTTTCTGACCATGAAAAGCCCGGAATACGACCGGCATGAGCTCACGCAACGGATTAAATCCATGGCTTCAGAGCTGGGATTCGATGCCTGCGGCATCGCGGAAGCAAACCGCCTGGATGACGACGGACAACGGCTGGACGATTGGCTCACCGACGGTTTCCAGGCCGGGATGGGATATATGGAGCGCCACAAAGAAAAACGGACGGATCCCCGGTTGCTGGTCCCAGGCGCCCGGTCGGTAATTGTCCTTCTTATGAATTATTACCCGCCGATAAAATTACCCGCGGAAAACAACTACGAAATTGCACGGTATGCATACGGCCGGGATTATCACTTCGTGTTAAAGGAGAAATTGCATCTGATTATCAAGGAGTTGCAGAGGGTTTCCAACCCCGGGGTTGGAAACCCTTCCCGGGCTTTCACTGATTCTGCCCCGGTGCTCGAACGAGCCTGGGCTGAGCGCGCCGGCCTCGGGTTCATCGGGAAAAACACCTGCCTCATCCATCCCAGGCTCGGCTCTTTCGTCTTTATCGCCGAGATCATCACAAGGATCGAACTGGAGTACGATACTGACAAAGTCAACGATATGTGCGGCGGTTGCACCCGTTGCATCGACGCCTGCCCTACCGCGGCCATTACAGCACCCCGCAGGCTCGACGCACGGAAATGCATCTCTTTCCATACCATCGAATCACGGGAAGAACCGCCGGACGAACTGAGAGAGAATTTCGGCAACCTGATCTTCGGGTGCGACATCTGCCAGCAGGTCTGCCCGTGGAACCGGAAAGCTCCGCCACACCATGAGCCCCAATTCCTTCCAAATAAGGATTTACAGGAAATGACCCGCGAAAGATGGGAATCGCTCGATCCGGAAAGGTTTGAAGAACTTTTCCATGAATCGGCGATTCAAAGAGCATCTTACGATGGATTAATGCGAAATATCCTCTTCCTTAAAAAAAATGAAGGGAAATAATTATTTTTACACTCCATGAACCGGATTCTCACCAGCCTGATTTTAATATTCCTGCCGGTCCTGCTCCTGGCAGGCATGACGTTCCCGGTCAATTACCACCCTATTCCTGACACTATTCCTCCTCCGCCCCCGGGCGGGCCCGTCACCCTTTACGGGCCGCAGGAGGTTTGCATCGGACAGACCTGCGACTATTTTACCGAAGTGCCGGTCGGGTGCACCTGCCAGTGGGCTGTGAACGGCATCGTTCAGCCCGGTACCTCTTCTTCCTTTACCTATACCTGGAACCAGCCCGGAATTTTCCTGCTGGCCGTTACTTTCATCTGCAACGGCCAGAACGGCGAGACACAGACCCTGACCGTCGGCGTGGCTGAAACACCCGATCCGGGGCCCATTGAAGGCGATCCGTTTGTCTGTGAATTTACGTATCATACCTATTCCATCGAAGCAGGTTCTGCCGATTCCAGCGCCTGGAGGGTCAATGGAGTTTTACAACCAGAAGCCGGTTCTTCGATGACTTATTTTTTTGAAGGATCGGGTAACTACCTGATTGAAGTGACCGTGCACAACATTTGCGGCAACAGTGCCCCAGAAACACTTGGCGTTACCGCCGAAGGAACCGCACCGGGCGAACCGGGCCCCATCAAAGGAGCCGAAGAGACATGCGAAGGCTACACTGAAACTTACTCCACGGAGGTAGGCCCCGGCGAATCGTGTTTATGGTGGATCGACGGGGTAATTCAGCCTACGAATACGACCACTCTGGTCGTCACATGGTCGGGATGGGGAAGCCATGAAATAGAGGTGCGGGCGGTGAGTGATTGCGGGACCGGCAATCCCGCGTTCAAAGAGGTTCTTGTCCTTGGTGATCCGGATGTTTTCCTGGGCAACGACACCACCATCCTGCAGGGGCAGGTCCTCATCCTGGATGCCGGCTATCCCGGATCGGAGTACCTCTGGTCGACGGGTGAAACCACTCAGGCCATCGAGGTCAGTCTGGCCGGGACTTACTCGGTTTCGGTGACCAATTATTGCGGAAATGGCTACGATGAAATAGAAGTTGACGTTTCAACCGGCCTATCGGAACCCACGATGGAAGATATTCAGATAGCCGTTTCCGGAAACCAGGTTATCCTGACCCATTTACCACCGGATATCATGGCTATTCAGATGATTACTTTGGATGGTAGAACGGTTTTCGATGGCAAGTCCATTGAAAAAATTACTCTTGGGATCCCGGGAATATACATTATCCGCATTATATCATCTGAGAAAATAATAACCCGGAAAGTATTCATACATTGAACAGGAGTTACCAGGCGGGATCGAACTGGTAAAACAGGCTGAGTACAAGGCAATCGTTGAATTGCCCGTAATTCCCGGGGAAAATCCGCAAAACATCTCCCGTTGCATTATCGGCACGGATATTTATGAGCGAGTTGTTCGTCCGGATATTGACCAGCAGGTTTCGGGTGATATAAACATACATTCCGGCATTGATCTGGAATGTGACCCTGGCGCCGGGGTTTCCCCCTTTTATCTCATAATAATTATTCTCTTCATAATAATTGATCAGGAACCCGAGCGAAGGCCCCGCTTCGAATTTAAACCGCTTACCTGCCGTATACTGGTATAAAACAGGCAATTCCACATAATTGAGCCGGAATAAATATTGCTGGTAATTATTGGTAGAGTCTGGATTTTCGCGGCTCCCTTTCTGGAAAAACTCAAGCTCCATCTGCAGTGCGGAGTGTTCCGAAAACTGCAGGTTGACAAATCCGCCGAGAAAAAGGCCCGCTTTATGGAACCCGGAATAATCATCTCCGGAAACCTGTGTTCCCGCCACTCCTGCCATAACTCCACCGTTGAATACCTGGCTTTGTACAGCCGAACCCATCAGAAAAAAACTTAACGTAAAAATAATATATCTCAATTGCCTCATTATAACTGCCAATTAATCATAAACCAAACGGCAAATATCGTAATTTTAAGCTGTTAGACCCGATAAAGGCGTCTGCTCCTGGATAAAATAGTAATTTCGCTGCCGAATGTCTTTTATTAATGACTGTTGCAGAAGGGTTTAACCAATTATAATCATAACCAGATCAATTTCCTTTATGGAGCAATACAGAATTTTATTAGTGGATGACGAACCGGATATCCTGGAGTTTCTCGGGTATAACCTTCGCCGGGAAGGATTTGAAGTATTTACCAGCAGTAACGGCAGGGACGGATTGGCGAAGGTAAAAGAACACAAGCCCCATCTGGTCGTGCTCGATGTCATGATGCCCGAGATGGACGGAATTGAGACCTGCCGCGAGATCAGGCAGATCCCGGAGCTGCGGAATACGCTGGTTATTTTTCTCACAGCCCGTGGTGAAGATTATTCACAGATTGCCGGTTTCGATGCCGGAGCGGATGACTATGTGACCAAACCGATCAAGCCCCGTGTTTTGGTAAGCCGCGTCAAGGCACTTCTCCGGCGTTATAAGGAAGAGGCTGCTGATTCAGGCCCGGACCAGTTTATCAGTACCGATGAATTTGTGATCGACCGTGAGAAATATGTCGTGATCAAAGAAGGCAAAGAATTTCATCTCCCCAGGAAGGAATTTGAATTGTTGAGCCTGCTGGTTTCCAGGCCGAACAAGGTGTTCACCCGTGAAGAGATCCTTTCGGGTATCTGGGGCGATGATGTCATCGTCGGCGACCGGACGATCGACGTACATGTCAGGAAGATCAGGGAACGGCTGGGAACAGAAAACATCCGGACGATCAAAGGCGTCGGCTACAAATACGAAAACTAATCTGGAACCTGGAACTTAAGAACCTGGAACTAAAAATGTATCTTGTGGTAATCAAAATTCTGCTCACCACGCCATTTTTTAATGATAATAGCCAGGTGGACAAAGATATCCAGCTCATTTTTTCTCAGCCAGGCCACCGCTTCCGGTTTATCGCGGCAGGCGTCGGCGAAAACCATCAATAGCTGATAATTGTTTTTACTCAGCCATTCATAGGCTTTCGGCGATTCGTCGATAGCCGCATCGAGGGCGGCCAGGTGCGGGTAATGGTTTTTGAGCAACCATTGCACAGCCTCCTGCGAACCCCGGATGGCGCTTGAAAGCGCTGCCAGCTCCGGGTACCCGTTCTTGAGCAGCCAGTGGTAAATCTTTTCGTTACCCCTGATCGTCTCGCCGAAGGCCATCAGTATTTTTACATCATAATTGATCATACTAATAATAAACCTGCGCTTTAATACCCATTTTTTCAACCCGGGCGGCAATATCCCTGAGTTCGTCAAAAGAGACTTTCTCAAGAGTCTCCAGCGGCGTAGCGCGGTCGATGGGATAGATCATCACATATTTCGGCCGTATGGCCCGGATATGCTCCATCCACCTCGAGATTTCCGCTTCTGCCGTATTATCGATCTGCTTTCCGTCGATGGTGCCCCGGAGAAAGAGTGTCTGGATGATCAGCTCACCGTCGAAAGCCTTTAACTTCTCCACAATGGACTTCAGCGTAATGCCCGACCGTGGGCCGTTGATCAGCCGGAACATATTTTCGGTCCCGGCATCCAGTTTCATAATGCTGTTGCCCGTTTTCAGCAGAGCCTGGAAGACCTCCGGTTTATCCAGCGTGGAGGAGTTCGAAAGCACCGAGACCACAGAACCGGGAAAGTATTCGTCCCTGAGGCGGATCACCTCTTCCAGGATTTCGGGGAACTGCGGGTGTATGGTCGGCTCGCCGTTGCCGGCGAAGGTGATCGCATCGGGCCTGGTACCGGCCGATTTCATGGATTTAAGTCTTTCTTCCAGTTTTGAGATTACTTCTTCCATTCCGGGCAGCCGGGTACCGTGCATGCTTTTTTCGTGAGTCCAGCCACATTCGCAATAGACGCAATTGAAAGTGCAGAACTTGGCTTCCACGGGCAACAGGTTAACTCCCAGCGAAACACCCAGCCGGCGACTGCTTACCGGCCCGAAAACCACATCCTGAAATAGTACCGACATAACGACTGGCCTTGCAATAACATTTATTTCACAAAGTTAAACAAATCAGGCTTCCGGATGGTTCTGTACCTTACTCCTTTTATTATTACTTTTGATCCGTTGTAAGGCATTATGTACAGTCTTGATGAAATAAGGGAACCTATAAAGCTGAACCTGGAAGAATTTGAGAAGAAGTTCAGGGGATCGATGAAGAGTTCCGTTCCTTTGCTGGATACCGTTACCCGATATATATACAGGCGTAAAGGTAAGCAGATGAGGCCGATGTTCGTTTTTCTCACGGCCAAGATGTGCGGGGAGATGAACGAATCGACTTACCGGGCTGCCTCGCTGATTGAGCTTTTACATACGGCCAGCCTGGTGCACGACGATGTGGTGGATGATTCCAATGAGCGGCGCGGATTTTTTTCTATCAATGCCCTGTGGAAAAACAAGATTGCCGTCCTGGTGGGCGACTTCATGCTGTCGCGCGGCTTGCTGCTGGCCCTTGAAGGCAATGATTTCGAGCTGCTGAAGATCGTTTCGCACGCCGTCAGGGAGATGAGCGAAGGCGAGCTCCTGCAGATCGAGAAAGCCCGGCGGCTGGATATTTCCGAGGAGGTCTATTTCGAGATCATCCGGAAAAAGACGGCTTCGCTGATCGCCTCCTGCTGTGCCTGCGGGGCATCCTCGGTGGGCTGCGGACCGGAAATGACAGACAAAATGAGGTTGTTTGGCGAGCTTGTGGGTATATCTTTCCAGATCAAAGATGACTTGTTCGATTTCGAATCGGGTAACCGCACGGGCAAGCCGAACGGGATCGACATCAAAGAACAGAAAATGACGCTGCCGCTGATCCACATGCTCAGTAAATTACCGTCATCGGAGAAGAGAAAAACGATCCGCACGATCAAGAATCACCACGATGATCCGGTTCGGGTAGCGGCGATCATCGACCAGGTGAACCACAGCGGCGGGATCAGCTATGCCCGTGGAAAAATGCTCGAATACAGGCAAAAAGCCCTCGATATGCTCGATGAGATGCCATCGGGAGAAGCCCGCGATGCACTGGCCAAGCTGGTGATCTACACGACGGAACGGAATAAATAGTCGACCACTCCCTGTTCGGTGATATAGCCCGTGATCAGTCCTGCCGGCGTGACGTCGAAAGCAGGGTTCAGCGCGGGCGATCCGGGGGAGCAAACCAGCACCCTTTCCCGTTTTCCATCTTTTGTCAACCCCTCCTGGTAAAGCACCTCATCCGGGTTGCGCTCTTCGATGGCAATATGCGATCCGTCGGGGCAAAGGGGATCGAAGGTGGATGTCGGGGCGGCCACGAAGAACGGGATGCCATAATGTTTAGCCGCGATCGCTTTTTCGAGCGTGCCGATCTTATTGGCCGTATCGCCGTTGGCCGCAATCCGGTCAGCCCCCACGATCACCAGGTCGATCTTACCCTGAGCCATGTACCATGCTGTGGCATTATCGGGGATGATGGCATGCGGAATGCCGGCATTATGGAGCTCCCAGGCGGTAAGCCTCGCCCCCTGGCCGCGGGGCCTCGTTTCATCGGCATAGACGAAGATCTTTTTGCCGGCCTTGAAGCTGTGATAAACGGGTGAGAGGGCCGTACCGTAATCGACGAAGGCAAGCCAGCCCGCATTGCAGTGGGTGGCGATACGGAAACCATCCCGTATCAGTCCGCTGCCGAATTCCCCGATCCGGCGAGAGGCCTCGCAGTCTTCATTGGCAATTTTCTGTGCTTCTTCGAGTGCCTGATCAACTGATATCATTCCGGCTTTAAAGACTCTTTCGACGGCATAGAAGAGGTTCCGGGCCGTCGGGCGGGTAGATTCGATGACTATCCGGGCTTTTTCAATGGAGGCGGCATAAGAAGAGGCAGGCGCTTCGAGGCAGGCCTGTGCCATGGCAAAACCGGCCGCGGCGCCGATAGCTCCGGCGCCGCGAACGGTCATGTTGCGAATAGCTTCACACGTATCGGTATACCTTTCGGTACGGATAATTCTGAATTCAAATGGCAGCAGATTCTGGTCAATCATATACACGGACGGGCCTTCCATCCGGATCGTCCGGTAATCTATGCCATTGACAAGCATTGCATCTATTGAAATCGAAAATATTACTTCAGTTTGATGGTAACACCTGCATTGAATACATGCAGCAGGTAACCCAGTTCGGCATAGACGCCAAAGGTATCAGAGAACAAATAGCGGGCACCGACCACAACGCCGGCCCTGAAATCGCCACCTGAATAGGTTGTTTTCGGAGGTTCGGGGCCATCGCCCTTCCATTTATCCGAATAACCATGAAATCCAATTAATATCGATGCATAGGGATCAAAATCATCATGAAAAATAAAGTGATAATTACCCCTGGCAGCCACAAAGTAATTGACAGAACTGTAGTTATCCACCAGTCCGTATGTCGCTCCGGAAAATCCGGCGCCGGCAATACCACCGACACCCACGACGCCGGTCAATGTGGAACCCATCGGTACTTCGACTATACCATATTCATAAGATCCGTTGACGCCAAAGGAAAAGCCAAGACTACTACTCCGCCAGCCCGGTCCCAGGCCGATCCCGATATTTACCGCCTGCGAGCCTTTTTCAAAGGATTGGGCCATTCCGGCCAAACCAGCCATCATAATCAACACTGACATCAAAAATACTTTTCTCATTTTCTATCGTTTTAAAATTAGACTTTAAGTGAATTAATAGTCAAAAATAATACTTATTCCCGATTCTGGCCCAGTTCGTTCATCACGATCCAGGTCATGAGGCCAACGCCTGTTTCGAGGGATGATTCATCCACGTCAAACGTGGCGGAATGCAGGTTGGATGTGATCCCTTTGCTTTCGTTCATTACGCCGAGCCGGTAAAAGCAACCGGGGACTTCCTGCGCAAAATAGGCGAAGTCTTCAGCCGTCATACGCATTTCCAGATCGACCACCTTATCGCGGCCCAGGTATTCCTCGGCCAGTTTCTTTGCCCGCGTGGTAAGGGCCGGGTCATTATACACAAACGGGTAACCTTTGTGAATATCCACTTCACAGGTGCCTCCCATAGATTTTGCCAGGGCCGTTGCCATATCCGTAATTCTTTCCTTCATCTCAACGCGCCAGCCTTCGTCGAAAGTGCGCATGGTGCCCGATATTTTTACCTCGTCGGGGATAATATTGGCGACCCCGTCGGCCATGACCTTTCCGAATGACAGTACAGTGGGCATGGTCGGTTTGGCGTTGCGGCTGACGATTTGCTGCAGTGCGACGATGATATGGGCCGCTATAAGCACCGGATCGATCACTTTATCGGGAATGGCAGCATGGCCTCCTTTGCCTTTCACCGTCAGGTGGATTTCATCGGTGGATGCCATATATTGCCCGCTTCTAAAGCCGACTTTTCCGGCTTCCAGTTCGGGGAAGACATGCTGTCCGATGATCAGGTCGGTCATGGGCTTTTCAAGCACACCGGCTTTGATCATGGGAAGGGCGCCGCCGGGATACTTTTCTTCCGAAGGCTGGAAGATTATTTTTACTGTACCGCCGAATTCGGCCTCCAGTGATTTCAGCAAGCGGGCCGTGCCCATCATGGAAGCCATGTGCGCGTCGTGTCCGCAGGCATGCATCACCCCTTTGGTCCGGGAAGCATAAGCCACTTTGTTCAATTCTTTTACGGGCAGAGCATCCATATCGGCGCGTAGGGCGACCACTTTTTTCCCGGGCAATTCACCGGTAATGACTGCCAGAATGCCGTTACCGGCAATTCCGGTCTTATGGGCTATTCCCCACTCCGAAAGTTGTTTCGAAATAAAAGCGGCTGTTTGTATCTCTTTGCCCGACAGTTCGGGAAACATATGAAAATGGCGCCGCATTTGGGTTATTTCGGGGAGATACCCTTTGGCCAGGCGTTTGACTCTGTTTTTTAGTGTTGGCATAAGCTAATGGAAAAAAAGGCCATCTTTTCAGTAAGACAGCCTTTTTCATTTATAAAGGATAATCTTTATTGCAGTGTAAATTTAACCGGCAGGTTGTACTGGACACGAACGGCTTTTCCGCGTTGTTTCCCGGGGGTCCATTTCGGCATATTCTGGACTACCCGGATCGCTTCTTCGTCGCATCCGCCTCCGATACCCCTGAGGACTCTTACATCGGTGACCCGGCCGTCGCGTTCAACGACGAAGGTGACGAATACTCGTCCCTGGATACCGCTTTCTTTCGCCATCTGGGGGTACTTTATATTTTCAGCGAGAAATTTATAGAGGGCCGGTTCTCCACCCGGGAATTCCGGCATGGATTCGACGACCATAAAAATCTGAACTTCTTCTGCTGATTCTTCTTCTTCGACCTTCACCGGGGCCACATATTCCTGTACCTCGGTATTTTCATCGGCTTCAACGTCGATATCAATATCGTCTTCCACTTCAATATCATCTTCTACAACATTGATTTGGATAACCTGCTTGGGTGGAGCCGGTGGTGGGGGTTTTATTTTCTGTTCGGTAATCGGGATGATATCTTCCGCAATATCTTCCACTTGTCTTGTGCCCAGATCAACGACTGATTTCTCATACGTTTTCCATTCAAAGGCCAGCAGCACTGCAGCCAGTGCAATAACAAGTCCGATCTGCCGGAAAATGATCTTTTTGTTTTCCAGATCGGCTTTGGTTGTTTTTTTCTGATCCATGTCTTTTATTCTTAAGATTAATTATTATGGATTCGATGTAAAAGTATAACAAAAAAATATTTTGTCAACTTTTCACTCATAATATATTCAAAAACTATACCAGGAATGTCGTCAGGCACCGACAAGTTCCCCGTATTGTCCGGCATCCAGCAATTCAGCCGCTTGCCCTGCATCAGCCATCTTTATCTTAACGATCCAGCCTTCGCCATAAGGGTCCTTATTGACCAGATCCGGTTTATCGACCAGGGCCTGGTTGAATTCCAATATTTCACCGGCAACCGGCATAAACATATCAGATACGGTTTTCACGGCTTCGATCGTACCGAAGGTTTCTTCTTTATCCAGGCTTTCGCCGATGGTTTCAACTTCAATGAATACTATGTCACCAAGCTCATTCTGAGCAAAATCGGTGATACCGACCACGGCAATGTCGCCTTCCGGTTTCATCCACTCATGATCTTTCGTGTACTTCAGATTTCCGGGAATATTCATGTTATTATTCTTAAAAATTTCGGCTTCAAATTTAAAGCAATTTCAAAATATAGCCACCATTCGGATTAGTTTAAAATGATTCCACATACCGGGCAGAAGTTATTGTGCCAGTGAGAACCGGATCGAGATGCCTGCCCTGGTGGTGGAATTGTCGTATTGGTTGGCTACAAACGGCCGGTTGATGATCATGTCGTAAAACAATCTGAGTGTGACGCTCTTGCTCAGCATGTAATCAATCGAGGTATTGATGGAATAAACCCGCTGTCCGGCCGAGACCTGGTCGATGTTTTCATCGATCCTTCGCAGAACCGTCCGGTTGTTACGGATCGAGAAATCGACTTTAATATCCAGATCGCTTTTCAACTGGGTTTTCCGGCCTCCCCCGCCTAATGAGCTTACGGTGAATGAAACGTCTTTGATCCGGTAGCCCAGTCCTATCACATATTCGTCGGTACTCAGATCGGTGAGCTGCTTATTGATCATGCTGAAAGTCAGGGTGCGGGCCTTCCGGAACTCGAACCGTGTTAGGAGGCTGTTATTCAGCGTTATATCGATTCCTACGACTGGTGCAAATTGTTCCTGGATCGTCACCTGGTTCAGGTCATATTTTGGATAGTAGGAATTGGATGCCTCATACAATGCCGACGGTTTCCCGTCAGTCTCTCCATAATACAGGTTTGACTGATAGGAACTTATGGTATAAACCGATCGGTAGGAATGTGATAAAACAGCCGATTTTATGAACTTTTGCAGGAATTTAATCTTGGTCAGGCCATCGTAAGTGACTCTCCAGTTCGGGAGGGGGATGCTCGGGAAATAACCCAGGTAAACTTCCGTCGTGCTTTTATTTCCGTAAGCGGCTAAAAATGCCGGGATGAGCACGTCCTGCGACGTCGGCCCATAGCCCAGCGGATAATACTGCTGAGAAAGGGAATCGTAGACCATGGCATTTGAATTCGGATTCTCAGCGGCCAGCCTCATGGCGATATCATACCGGTTTCTCTTCATTTCTTCAAATGTCGCTGAGATCGAGGTATCGTAATCGGTGTGGAATGCCGTTCCCCAGGTGATGTACGACATGCTGAAACTACCGGCATCCTGAGGGGAATAGCTATCAAAGACCCCGCTGGAATCGGCCCTGAAATACTCTGTATGGTTGCGGGCAAAGGTCCGGTCGGCATTTATCTCAATCTTAAAGCCCTGGAATGGCTCCAGTGAAACACGGGCGTTCAGGCTGGAGGTGAATTTATTGGCATACGCCTGGTTTTGCAGGGTATCGTAGGTGAGCCACCTTTCCTGCACAGCCTGCGACCGGATATCTTTCTGGCTTCCGAAGGCAAATCCAAGGCCCGGCGCATTCAGCCCCCAGTCGACTCCCAGCGCCTGCGGCGATGGCATAAAACCGGGGATCAGTGTTCCTGTGCTTTCCGAATAGGTAATGCTTCCCCGCTTGACCATCATGACAAATTTGAGAAATTCATCCGCCACTTTCTTGAAATAGTTGGGTTTGGCCACACTGTCCTGTTCCTCCTGGGGAGGCGGCTGTTGTTTCGGCACGGTCCCCGACCGTCCGCGTGTATCGGGTTTGGCCGACTGGCCCAGTTTTTTCAGGTAGGGCACTTTTCCATAAAGTTTGGTCAGGTCGACGTTCCCGGATAACTGGATGTTCCTTGAATTTTCGATCACATTGCCAAGCCTCTGCTGCACTGAAAGCGGCGACGCAATCCAATTATAGATCGTTCCGTAGGTAGCCTGTGCCGTAACCCAGTCCATCATCGGAAGCTTATCGATCGGAATCCGGTAGGTGATATCGAGGGTCTGGTTGTAATTCCGGCGCAGTCCTCCCTGCCAGAACTGTCTGCCGACATCAATTGTATCGGCGCCGGCTTTGTCGTACCAGGGAGAATTGGGATCCAGCGAGCCGGACGGCTCCCGGAGAAACGAGTTCACTGAGGCCCGGTACTGCAGCGTCAGGCTGGTCGCCAGGTCAAACTTCAGGTCGTACATCCGGTTCCAGTCCCACTTCCTCGCAAAAGTCGGACGCAATAATATCAATCCTTCGCTCTTATTCCTGAGTTTTCGTTCCGCTTCTTCCCTCATCATATCGGTCCGGAATCCAAACTGCTTGGGCAGAAAATAGAAATTAAAGTCTTTAAACAACTTGAGAAACTCCGATTTGGAGATAAAACCTATATTCTGAAATGGCTTGATATTTTTCGGTGCAATATTGAAATTATAGGCAAGTCCCCCGTTATGCGTTTCCTTTTTATCGTATTCGATGTCGATATTCCTCATATTCAGCATGGTATAAGCATAACTTACGCTGAAATTCTCCACATCATAGAATTGTGGTTTCTTTTTAGCCCCTACCCTATCCTTGCGGACATTCATGAAATTGATATTGAACCGGTCGGTATAATCCTGGACAATATCCCGTATCGAATCCGCTTCCTCTTTGTTTTCATAGGATGCCAGTTCATCTTTCAGTTTCAGGTCGGGGCTGAGAGGGTCGTATTCCGGGGTTTCGATCGTCTGCGAATAGTCGATATGCATGGGGATTCTCACGCCGGCCTCCTCGGGGAGGAATTTCCCGAGGTTCAGGTCGGTGGCGATATCCCATTGCAGGTGCGATTCCTTTTGAGTATCGTTGATTTTCTTCTCAAGGGAAGCAAAATTGGGTGAACTGTACATGGTTGAAAAGACCACCTGGCCTATATCGCCGAGCTGGGAATTAACGCGGATCAGTCCTGCCCACCCGGCTTTATCATTAAACCCCGTCAGCCTGAGCTCATTGATCCAGATCTCGGCACATTTCGACAGCCCGTCGTCTTCACCGGTCAGCGATTGCCGTTTGGGATTCCTCACTCCGACCATGATCGCCATGACATCACTGACCGAAGGAACGCCGAGCACTGTGATCCTGTTTGGCCCTTCTTGCCTGACGTAGGGAAAATTGACCGACACATTGCTTTCCCCGTTTCTGGCTGCAATATCCCGGTCGAGTTTTACCTGCACGAGTTTCTCAAGGTCGATATTAAACCTGTTCGATTCGGGCCAGATGACATCCGCCTGAGAGGGAGGCGTTCCCCAGGGTGTAAAGGTCATCGGCACCTCATATTCGTAGTAGTTCTCGGTAAAATCGGAACCGATCCTGACAAAAACCGTCAGATCGCCATCATTGACAACATCTTCATTCCTGGATTTCTCGGCATGCACGAACATTTCCAGGTTTTTATACTGCCGGAAGTCGAAATCGGTGGTTTTGTAAGCTGCCCGGGAATCGCCGTCGATCAGGTCACAAACTTTCAGTACCATCGATTGTTCATTCAGCCGGACCAGGGTAGTGGTGCCAATATTCTGCTCCCGTTCAAGCCCGGGGGGCAGGACATACGGGACCGGCTGGCGACGTCCGTTCTCTTCAATATTTACACTGAAAATATCGAAAGTGGTCAGGCTCTGGATATCATCGGGGATATATTCGCCGGCCGAAAGCAAATCGCCTTTATAGCGCCGCCATTCGCCCCTGACCAGCTCCAGGGTGGCAAACCTTAATGTGACCGGTTTTTCGAAATCCTTCATGAACATCCTGAGGAAGCGGATCGATTTGAAATCGCTGATATTTCCCACCACCCGGCTGGGCTGGGCGACCGGTACCTTGAACTGGTACCAGTTAACCTCACCGGTCGTACCGTTGGCCAGCGGCACTCCTTTTGCCGTGCGGATGTCGGTGATAAAATTCTCACCGACCTCCATTTTATTCGGGTCAAGATCGATCACATACTGGAAATAGCGTTCCGCTTCGCTGAGTGTATTGTCGCGGTTCAGGTCTTCCACATTGGGGATCGCCGTGGCCGATGTCGGGTATTCCTCATCGTTCTGCGAATCCGTAGGGCTGTTGCCGTCGGGCCCGTTATACTTTTTGTACCTTTCAAGGATAGTGGAATATTTATCATCATTATCATAATCCGAATCCCTGAAATAATTATAATCGTCGGCTGACGGATCTTCCAATGCGCTAAAGTAGGCTATCGATGCCGTACCATGGACCTGCTCGATCCGGTCGATGTATGAAATTCCATAGAAGTCCCTTTCATCTTCGTTACGCAAGCCGTCATAACCCACATCCTGGAATGGCCGGGAAGCCGGGTTGTTGTCGAACGATTCGACCAGGTTTTGGAGGGTAGGCACCCTTCCCCAGATGGTGGTATCGACATCGGTCACTATTTCAGAGGTTGGAAGGCCGTTCTCATAAAACTTCCGTCCGTCTTTCAAAATATCCTCAGAAATATCGCCGAGGTTGATATATAGTCTTCCGGGATTATTTTGTTCGGCATCGCTGTTGAACGGATCCATCATCCAGAATTCGATATATTCCACATTCGTCGCTTCAAAATCGCTCGATTCAATTTTGCGCATGATCCCGCCCCACCGGCTCGCAGGATCGATCAGGGAGCCATCCTGTCCGATACCGGCAGAAATACCCGGGAGCCCATCCACATCATAGTTATAAGGGCCCCTTTCGGAAGGATAAAAAGCAAGGTTGAAAACCGGGATATTGGTCGGAATCCCGTTGGGGATCTCCTTATTCGGGAAGACTTCGGTTTCCAGCACCTCCCTGACGGAATGGCGGGCCAGTTCATTGCGTGAAATATTGGCCGGCCTCAGGTTATTATTCCGGTCATAGAATAAAGGATCGATCGTGTACCATGCTGCTTTGGCCCGGTTGAATCCATAGCTTCTGTCGTTACCTGAAGCTTCAGGGAACAGGTCGGGCTGGCCCTGCGGGGTACTGGCCAGGAACCAGGTGCCGACATTTCGAAGGTCAATGGTCGATTTAGCCCCTTCAAAATCATCGATATACACTACGCCGCTTTTACCGATAGCTTTGGAATGTCCGGGCATAAAACTGGCAAACTCACCTTCGACATTAACTTTTGAAGGGGCTTTTGTTTCGATGCCGGGGAGCTTATCGACGATGCTGGTGATCAGCCTCGATTCACCCTGGTAACTTCCGTCCAGTCCCCAGATAGTATTTGAAATCGGGTCATTTCCGTAGTCGACCTTTTGTGTCAGAGGCCTCTCGGTCAGGTTCAGCAACGTACCCCCGAACCGGATATCCTTCCCGATCTGGTGATCGACCCGTAAACCCATCATCCTCTTCTTCAAAACATTGAAGGTCGACTGGTTTTCATTCGTAATATTGATCGGAAGGCCCGAATTGAGGATACCTTCATTGATGATCCTCACCCTGCCTAGCGTATAGTCAACCGTATAGTCCACATTTTCGGTCAGCGTGCGGCCACCGGCCGTCACCTTCACCGACCCGCGGGGAATGTTAAAAGCGTTCAGATCGATTTCCGCACCCGACTCCGAAGAATAGAATCCTTCCAGCAGGTACTTGTTCTTTTCCGTTTGTTGTTCGGCGATGGTTTTCGTGGAGCGGTAAAGCGTATCAAAAGCATATTTATTGGCCAGATCGGTGTTACCGGGCCCGAATTTATTCCTCAGGAACTTGCCGAATGGCTCAATGACGGTAAAATAAAGCCTTCCGTTGGATGAGTTCATCGTACCTCCGCTGACAGCGGCATTGTCAATGAAATCGAACAATCCGTCCGGCGGTGGGTTGAGCAGCTGATCCAGGTTATCCAGGTTGAAGAACTGGATCAGCGGTGTTCCTTTGATCCCTTCCGGTCCTTCGGTAAAATAACCGGTCGGGACACCGTTGCTGTTCCCGGAATAGAGGATATTTAAAATGAATTTATCGCGGCTGACCCGGTAAGCGCCAATGGAATAAACATTTTTCATCATCAGGTCCCACATCGGCACCTGGGTACTGAGGGAAGTGCTTTTCAGCAGTTTTACGACCAGGCAGTTGGAGGTGTTGGAGGTCTGGTCTGAAAATTCCCCGACCTGGAAGACGCTATCGACGCCGATGACCGTATACTGGAAAGCCACTGCCAGCGACTGGTCGGGGTTCAGTGTTGTATAAAGCGAAATAAAACCGAGTTTTGAATTGACCGAATATTCCGAGGTTTCTAGTTTCCGGGCGCTCTCGATCTTTTCATAATCTTCCCCGTTGACCATATAACCCGTGTAACCTATGCTGAAAGGGTCTCCGTTCAGGTAAGTTCCGACCGAACTGATGCTGCGCAACTGGTTGACATCAAGCTGCTGGAGCAGGTTATTGGAATTATTTGACGGATAAGGCCTTCCGGGTATAGGATTGACATTCGGATTATTGATGCGGGCGAATTCTCCCAGGTCCTGGAATGCAATGAGGTTACGGTTCTGCTGGATGGCCGGACCGATATTGGTGACCCAAACTTCAATACGGGTGATATTGATATCGGATGCGACAATGGGCAGCTCGGCCAGGGCTTTGTCATAACTTTCACGGAAGAGATGTGAGATGAAGAAGTGTTTGTTCTCCTCATAGTCGGTCGCTTTCAGCTCGAACCGGTTCGATTCCTTTCCGTTTTCAATGACGACCGTAGAACTTTCGCTTTCCTGTTCTGAAAACAGGCCGGTCACCGTCGTCCGGCCGAACTGCAGTTTGGTTTTGAATCCGAAGAGGCTCTGCGTTCCGGTGATCAGGGTCGTGCTGAGAGGCATCGACACATTCCCGGCTTCGATCAGTTTAATGATTTCATCCTCTTTTCCTTCGTAATTAAGCTTGAGCTTGTTTTCAAAATCGAATACGGCTTCGGTATTGAAATTGGTATTGAACTGGATCTTATCACCGATTTTGGCCATCACGTTCATCTGGATATTCTGCTCAAAATCGAAATTGGTGGTCCGTTGCTGCCTGACGTTCAGCGACGGGTCATCGCGCCGGTTGGCCAGGACTCCGAATGAAAGCTCGGCTGAGCCCTGCGGACGAATGTCGATGGTATTGCTTCCGAAGATCCGGTCGAAAACCTGTCCCCCGATGTAAAGGCTCGGGATGATCCCGTCTTTGGTGAGGGTGCTGCTGGGCGACGACCTTTCTCTCCAGTATTGTTTGATCGTATTGTCGAGTTCATACTCCTGATACTCATCGAACGACATATAGGTCGGATTCCGGTAATCGAGATCCCCGATTTTGTTTCGGAAGTAATACTGGTTTGTCGAGGGATCGTATTCGACTTCGGTTTTAAAATTCTTCGGAGGCCTGAGATACAGTCCACCGGTATCTTCTGGCTGGTATAGCAGATAATCGTCCTGTTTCGGGGGAGGGAATGGAAGCACAACCGATGTATCGCCTTTTACCGTGGTATCGGGAGGTGAGAACCAGGGAATGTCAAAACCGTGCGTATGGCCATAGTCCACACTGGCAGGGATAGTCCATGACAGGAGGACGATCAGGCTGATCAGGCTGAATGTAAAAATATTTGATCCTACTCTCCGCAAACGTTATCCTGGTTTATGGCCTGTTAATAACAAAATTGAAAACCCGGGTAAAGTTTTCAATGTAAGATACGATACTGTTTACCGCTATTTTCAAAGCCTTTTAAGTGCTTCTTTAATGATCCGTTCCACATTGATGACAGTGGTGGGGCTTCCTTCGGAAGTCAGTTGCTTTAACTCCCTGATCACATCATCCACTGCTTTTTCGGCTATCTTTCTCGGAAAACCTAAAATAACCAGTCCTGATAACGATTCCTCCCGGATAGTATTGTGTGAGAAATCAACTTTTTGGACAGGCGATGATCCTTTGTCAATTTTATCCCTTAAGTCAACAATGATCCGCTGTGCCGATTTCTCCCCGATTCCTTTGACCGATTTGAGAATATTGACACGTCCTGCCGTAATGGCATCTTTTAATTCAACAATATTCAGTGATGAAAGAAGAAGCCGTGCCGTATTGGGGCCGATGCCGGAAACCGTCAGCAGCAGCCGGAACAGATCTCTTTCTTCCGTTTCAGCAAATCCGAAGAGAACCTGTGCATCTTCCCGGATAACCAGGTGGGCATACAACCTGCATTGGTCAAGATTCGATATTCTGGTATAGGTATTCAGGGTGATCTGAAGGTTATACCCTACTCCGCCGACGTCGAGGATGGCAAAGGCGGGATTTATTTCAGCCAGCTTTCCTTGGATATATTCGTACATATCAGTTCGTTCCGGGCTCTTTTTTCGGAGGGCAAAAATAGGAATTTAATTTAGAACTAATCTGCCTAAACCATCAATAAAGAAATAAGATGAAAATATTATATTTGCTGATTGTGTTAATTTCTTAACAATAAATTAAAAACCAATGGATAACCTCTTCAGCAAACAAGCCCTGGAATATCACTCCCAGGGGAGGCCGGGCAAACTAGAAGTGATCCCGACCAAACCTTACAGTACCCAAAAAGATTTGTCGCTGGCCTATACACCGGGGGTAGCCAAACCCTGCCTGGAAATCAAGGCCAACCCCGACGATGTATACAAATACACCATGAAAGGGAACCTGGTGGCGGTGATCTCGAACGGAACAGCCGTTCTGGGCCTGGGCGATATCGGCCCGGAAGCCGGAAAGCCGGTTATGGAAGGCAAAGGATTGCTGTTTAAAGTTTTCGCGGATCTTGATGTTTTTGATATTGAGATCAATGAGAAAGATATCGATAAATTTGTCCAGACCGTTGTTGCCATTGCGCCAACCTTTGGCGGGATTAACCTGGAGGATATCAAAGCGCCGGAATGTTTTGAGATCGAAGACCGCATCAAGGAAGCGCTGGATATTCCCGTTATGCATGATGATCAGCATGGAACCGCAATTATTACGGCAGCCGGTTTGCTGAATGCATTGGAAATCACGGGTAAAAAGATCGAAAATCTGAAAGTCGTCGTCAATGGCGCCGGGGCATCGGCCATTTCATGCACGAGGCTTTACCTTGCACTGGGAGTGAAACGGGAGAATGTGACCATGGTCGATACCAAAGGCGTGTTGCGCAGCGACCGGACCGATCTGAACAAATACAAGCGGTTCTTTGCAACGGACAGGGATGTTCATACATTGGAAGAAGCGCTGGCAGGAGCCGACATGTTCCTGGGCCTTTCGGCGGCAGGCGCACTGAAAAAAGAGTGGCTGAAGACTATGGCCGACCATCCGGTTGTTTTCGCCATGGCCAATCCCATCCCGGAAATACTTTACGACGATGCTGTCGAAGCTCGTGAAGACATTATCATGGCTACCGGCAGATCGGATTATCCGAACCAGGTCAACAATGTGCTTGGCTTCCCCTTCATATTTCGCGGAGCAATGGACGTGATGTCGACCAAGATCAACGAGGAGATGAAACTGGCGGCCGCACATGCACTGGCAGCGCTGGCCAAGGAACCGGTTCCGGAGGAGGTGAACATCGCCTATGCGCATAAAAATCTGAAGTTCGGCAAAGAATACATTATCCCCAAGCCTCTCGATCCGCGGCTGATCCTCTGGGTGGCCCCGGCAGTGGCAAAAGCAGCCATGGATTCAGGTGTTGCCCGTAGACCTATCACCAACTGGGATGCTTATAAAGACGAACTGAGCAAAAGGATGGGCCTGAGTAACCCGCTGACACGGCAGATCAGGACCCGGGCTGCACACGATATACAAAAGGTCGTTTTTGCCCAGGCTGAAAACTACAATATGTGCAAAGCCGCCGAAATTGTGATGAACGAACGCCTGGCCATGCCCATCCTGCTGGGTAATGTGGCCAGAATAAAGAAGATCATCCAGGACAATGAACTGGAACTGGAAGGGGTGGAAATTATCGATCCCCGGTCAGACCAGGAACAGGCGAGGCGACATCAGTTTGCTCAAATCCTTTACGAAAAGAGGCAGCGTTTTGGCGTTACGGTGCCGACGGCTGAGGAGCAACTGATACACCGCAATTACTTTGCGCCAATGATGGTTGAGACGGGCCAGGCCGACGCCATGATATCGGGGCTGGTAAGAAACTATCCCGACACTCTCAATCCGGCCATCGAAGTCATCGGGAAAAAGCCGGGGGCGCGGCTGGTATCGGGCATGTATATCATCAACAGCAAGAAAGGATCCTTTTTCTTTGCCGACTGTTCGGTGAACAAGAACCCGACGATGGAAGACCTGATCGAGATCACGCTGCAGACGGTTTATGCAGTAGAACAGTTCAAGATCAAGCCCAGGGTAGCTTTTGTATCCTATTCCAATTTCGGCTCCAACCCGGGCAGGGTCCCCGACATGCAGCGCGATGCAGTCGCTTATCTTCACAAGCATTATCCCAACCTGGTAGTAGACGGTGAGATGCAGGTGAACGTAGCCCTGGATCCGGAGATCCAGAAGGAGCACTTCCCATTCTCCAAGCTGGCCGACGGCCCGGCAAACGTGTTCATCTTCCCCTATCTTACGGCAGGAAATATAGCCTACAAGCTGCTGCAGGTCATTGCCGACGCCGAAGTGATCGGCCCGGTGATCAACGGCATGAACAAGTCGGTCCATGTCCTGCAGATCGGCAGCACCGTCACCGAGATCGTGAACATGGTGTGCGTCAGCGCGATCGATGCGATGTGTGTCAAAGCCAGGATGGCGGGAGAAGAGAGATGCAGGTGAGATCAAAGTTCAAAGTTCAAGGTTCAAGGTTTTAAGTTTTAGATTCTTTGTTCGGGATTCAAAGTTGGGATTGCGATATTAATTATATCACAAATATTTCTATTTTTGCATACTTGAATCTTTCCAGGTTGAACACGAATCGTAAAAAAAATAAAAAAAACATCCTTATGAATAAGATTACCGTCATCGGCGCCGGAAATGTCGGTGCTACCGTAGCAAATGTCCTGGCTCAGAAAGATCTGGCCAGAGAAGTCGTATTACTGGATATCAAAGAAGGGGTAGCGGAAGGCAAAGCGCTCGACATCTGGCAGACGTCATCCATCCTGAATTTTAACACCCGTGTCAGGGGATGTACAAATGATTACCTTAAGACCAAAGGCTCGGGCGTGATCGTGATAACATCGGGCATTCCGCGAAAACCGGGTATGTCGCGCGATGATTTGATCAAGACCAACGCAACTATCGTTAAGGAAGTCGTAGAAAGGTCCATCCGGTATTCTCCTGATGCGATCATCCTGATCGTTTCCAATCCTCTGGATGTGATGACCTATGTGGCCTACAAAGCGGCCAACAAGGAATCCAGGAAAGTCTTCGGAATGGCGGGTATTCTCGATACGGGACGTTACAAGGCTTTTATCGCCGAAGCGCTCGACATTTCCCCGAAAGATATCCATGCTTTGCTGATGGGAAGCCATGGCGACACGATGGTGCCGTTAAGGAGATACACTTCGGTCGGAGGCATCCCCGTTACCGAGCTGATGAACAAAGAAGAACTGGATAAGATCATCGAGCGGACCCGCAAAGGCGGCGGCGAACTGGTCGACCTGATGGGCACCTCCGCCTGGTATGCTCCGGGCGCTGCAGTAGCCGAAATGGTCGAAGCCATCGTCGACGACCAGAAAAGGGTTTTCCCGGTTTGCGCCTTCCTCAACGGCGAATACGGCCAGAAAGGCATTTACCTCGGAGTGCCGGTGAAACTGGGCAAAAACGGGATCGAGGAAGTGATTCAGCTGCAATTGAACAAGAATGAGATGAAGATGGTGGAAGATTCCGCCAATTCGGTGAAAGAGGTGATGGCTGTTTTGGATGATATGAAATTGTTTGATTAACGCCGCCGGCGCCCTCCCAGCATCCCGAAAATTCCCCTGGCCAGTTCCGACACCAACGTCCGGCCAATTTGCCGCGCCATAGGGTTTTTACTGATCTCTTCGAAAACAGACGGTGCTTCCTTCTCCCCTTTTCTCCCTTTCTCCTCTCCCACTCTTCCCTTTGCCTCGCCCGACTGACGACTGACATCTGACGACTGGCGACTTTCTATCCTGGCCGTCAGTATTTCAAAAGCGCTCTCCCGGTCAATTTCCCGATTATAAAACGGGACCAGTTTAGAGTTATCGATGATCTCATCGATCTCTTCATTGGTCAAAACATCCATCCGGCTCATGGGGGAACGCAAAAGGGTAGCCGCGAGAGGCGTTGGCCGGCCTTTCTCATCCAAAGCGGTGATCAGCGCCTCACCCATCCCCAGCGAAGTGAGCAGGTCGGGCACATTGTAAAACTCCGATTCGGGATAATTCTCAGCGGTTTTCATGATCATCTGCCGGTCTTTCGGTGTGAAAGCCCGCAAAGCATGCTGAATCTTCAACCCGAGCTGGCCCAGGATCACATCCGGAACATCGGTGGGGTTCTGCGTACAGAAATAAATACCCACCCCTTTCGACCGGATCAGCCTGGCGATCGTTTCTATCTGGCTGAGGAGGGCTTTGGAAGCTTCGTTGAAGATCAGGTGGGCTTCGTCGATGAACAGCACCAGCTTCGGTTTTTCCGCATCGCCGACCTCGGGGAAGGAATTGTAAACCTCCGCGAGAAGCGAAAGCATGAATGTCGAAAACAATTTCGGACGGTCCTGGATATCGGTCAGCCTTAAAATCGACACGATCCCTTTTCCATTCCGGTCGATTCTTATAAGATCATCGACATTGAACGATTCTTCCCCGAAGAACCGGTCGGCATCCTGCTGCTCAATTTCGATGATCTTTCTCATGATGGTTGAAACAGACGTCGATGATACAGCGCCGTATTCTTCCTTGATTTCGTCTTTTCCTTCATTGGAAAGATACTGCAGCACTTTCTTGAAGTCTTTCAGATCCAGCAGGGGGATCCCGTTGTCATCGCAATACTTGAAAGCCAGCGAAACGACGCCGGCCTGGATATCATTCAGGTCGAGGATACGGGATAACAGAACCGGTCCGAACTCAATCACTGTCGCCCTCATGCGGGCCCCTTTCTCATCCGACAGGCTGAGAAACTCGACCGGGGATCCTTTTCCTTCCCAGGGTTCACCCATGATCGAATGCCGCTTCTCGATATGCTGGTTGATTGTCCCCGGCCTGGCAATGCCGCTCAGGTCGCCTTTAATATCCATTAACAACACCGGCACCCCGTTTTCCGATAACTGCTCGGCTATGATCTGAAGCGTCTTGGTCTTCCCGGTTCCCGTAGCGCCGGCAATGAGCCCGTGGCGGTTCATGGTTTTCAGGGGAATCTTCACCAGCGCCCCCGGTACGCCTTCTCCGTCCAGCATTGCACTGCCCATGATGATTGCACCACCCTGGCAGGCATAGCCAGCATTTATTTTTTGTTTGAATGATTCGGTTCTGTCCATCGGATGCATATTTTCGACAAAAATAATAATACGTGGGTATGTTAGAGACGCAATATTTTGCGTCTCTAACAAATCCACGAAAAAAATTGTAATTTTATAGAAAACAAAACCAAATGAAAAAAATTGCTGTCCTGACCGGCGCCGGCGTCAGTGCGGAAAGCGGGCTGAAGACATTCCGCGATCACGACGGCCTGTGGCACGACCACCGGATTGAAGATGTGGCAACGCCGGAAGCCTGGGAACGGGATATGGACCTGGTCAACCAGTTTTATAACGAAAGAAGGAAAAATCTTCTGGAAGCCATGCCTAATGAGGCACATATTGCGCTGGCCCGGCTGGAAGAAAAATACAACGTTACGGTGATCACACAGAATGTGGATGACCTTCATGAAAGGGGAGGTTCATCCAATGTTTTGCATTTGCACGGAGAACTGAAGAAAGTCAGGAGCACGGTCGATCCGGAACTGGTTTACGAATTGAATGGATGGGAGCTGAAGCGGGGCGATTTATGCGAAAAAGGATCCCAGTTGCGCCCTCATATTGTCTGGTTCGGTGAAGCGGTTCCGCTCATTGAGGATGCGGCGGGAATAGTGCAGGAGGCTGATATTGTGATCATTATCGGAACGAGTCTACAGGTTTATCCGGCTGCCGGGTTGATCCATTATGCATTTGCCGGGGCACCTAAGTATTACATCGATCCTAAAGCCGTACAGGTGCCATTCATCCCCATGCTGGAAATAATCCGGAAACCCGCTGGCGAAGGGGTGCCGGAACTCGTTGATAAACTTATGCTTAATGTTGAATTTTGAAGGTTATGCCTGAAGAACAAGATTTAATCCTCGCAAAACTCCGCAGCTTCTGCGCATACCAGGAGCGCTGCATCCACGATGTGACCGAAAAGCTCGAAGAATGGCGGATCGGGCAAAAAAGGGCGGAAAAGATCATTGAGAAGCTCATCAAAGAAGATTACCTCAATGAAGAACGCTTTGCCAGGACCTATGCCGGCGGCAAGTTCCGGATCAACCACTGGGGCAAGACGAAAATCATTTACGAGCTGGAAAAAAGACAGGTGCCCGACCTGATCATCCAGATCGGGCTCCAGGAAATCGACGACCAGGAATATAAAGAAACGCTGAAGGAGATTCTGACTCGCAAAGCAAGGGAAATCAAGGAGAAGGATCCGTATCGGCGCAGGCAAAAGCTAACTGCTTATGCGGTTCAGAAGGGGTATGAGTATCATTTGATAAGAGAGGTGGCTGAACAGATGAACCGGTGAAACGAATCAGCAAAACCCTAAGGCATGTTCATATTTAAGTTGTCACAGTATGTTTCTCGGTCTATCTTGAGATGGCATCTCAAATCCATGGATTTAATTCATATATCATTCTATATCTTCTCTTTACAACGATTTTCCGTAGATTTGAGATGCCATCTCAAAAAATCTCGCTAGCTAGGTTTAATCCCCTTGAGATTAATAACTATCTTTACCTCATAATACAATCTTAAATATGCGTTATGATCACCCAGGAATTTTATAAAAATCTGAATCAAAGGCTTGATGCTTTGAGGAGGTTCCTTTGACGTCGAAAAGAAGAAACAAACCATCACGGAAAAGGAAGAACTGACGCACGCGCAGGATTTCTGGAACGATCCCAAAAAAGCGGAAGAGGTTTTACGTTCCATCCGGGATATCAAACGATGGACGGATGCCTTCGATGAGGCTAAAGCATCTTTTGACGACCTGGTTGTGATCTATGAATTTTATGAAGCCGGGGAAGCTACGGATGAAGACCTGGACCGGCAAGCGGAAAAGACCACAAAAATTATCGAGAACCTGGAGTTCCTGAACATGCTCAGCCGGGAAGAAGACAAGCTGAGCGCCATTCTCCAGATCAACTCCGGGGCAGGCGGTACCGAAAGCCAGGACTGGGTGGCCATGCTGATGCGGATGTATATCCGATGGGCCGAGATACAAGGCCATAAAGTCAAGGAGCTCGACCGTCAGGACGGCGACGTGGCAGGGATCAAATCGGTTTCGATAGAAATTGACGGCGAATACGCCTTCGGCTACCTGAAAGGCGAAAACGGGGTGCACCGGCTGGTCCGCCTCTCCCCGTTTGATTCGGCCAACCGGCGCCATACTTCTTTTGCTTCAGTGTATGTTTACCCGATGGTGGATGAAAATATCCAGGTCGAGATCAATCCGGCCGATATAACCTGGGACACCTTCCGTTCCAGCGGTCCGGGCGGGCAGAATGTGAATAAAGTGGAGACGGCGGTCCGGTTGAAACACGAGCCGACCGGGATTATAGTGGAGTGCCAGGAAACCCGCTCACAGCTTCAGAACCGCGAAAAAGCGATCCAGATGCTGAAATCGCAGCTCTACGAGATAGAACTCAGAAAGAAGAGAGAAGCCCAGGCCGAGATCGAAAGCAAAAAGAAAAAGATCGAGTGGGGATCACAGATACGTTCATATACCCTTCATCCTTACAAGCTGGTTAAGGACCACCGCACCGACCTCGAAGCAGGCAATGCCCAGGCTGTGCTCGACGGGGAGATCGACGAATTCCTGAAAGCCTTTTTGATGGAGTTCGGCGGGAGTCAGTAGGCAGTTGGACGGTTGGACAGTTGGACAGTATAACAATTTATCAATTTAACAATTTATCAAACCAAATAACAACCCATGAACACAAGAACAGAAAAAGACACGATGGGCCTGGTGGAGGTGCCGGCCGAAAAATACTGGGGAGCACAGACCCAGCGATCTGTCATGAACTTCAAAATCGGTGATCCGGGATCGATGCCGGTACCGATCATCCGGGCTTTCGGCATCCTGAAAAAAGCCGCGGCCCTGACCAATTTCGAACTGGGCGTCCTGCCGAAAGAAAAATGCGATATCATCTGCCAGGTATGCGATGAGATCATCGCCGGAAAACTCGACGACAATTTCCCGCTGGTGATCTGGCAGACCGGTTCAGGGACGCAGTCGAACATGAACGTAAACGAAGTGGTAGCCAACCGGGCCCATGTTTTGCTGGGCAATAAACTCGGCGAAGGGACACGGTTCATCCACCCGAATGATGATGTGAACAAGTCGCAGTCGTCGAACGATACGTTTCCGGCAGCCATGAGCATCGCCGGGTATAAAATGATCGTGGAAACGACAATTCCCGGTGTGGAAAAGCTGAAACAGACGCTGGAAGAAAAATCGGCTGGTTTCATGGATATTGTAAAGACCGGCCGCACTCACCTGATGGACGCCACACCGCTGACGCTGGGACAGGAATTCTCAGGCTATGCGGCACAGCTTGGCTATGGGATTAAAGCGTTGAAGAACACGCTTCCGCACATGTCGGAGCTGGCGCTGGGCGGAACAGCGGTCGGAACCGGGATCAATACGCCGAAAGGTTACTCGGAGCTGGTGGCCAAGAAAATAGCCGAACTGACCGGATTCCCGTTCGTGACAGCGCCGAACAAGTTCGAATCCTTATCGGCCCACGACGCGGTAGTCGAATCGAGCGGCGCACTGAAGACCCTGGCTGTCAGCCTGATGCACATTGCAAGCAACATCCGTCTCCTCTCCTCCGGGCCCCGATGCGGCTACAGCGAGATCATCCTGCCGGCCAACGAACCCGGCTCGTCGATCATGCCCGGCAAGGTCAACCCGACCCAGCCCGAAGCGATGACGATGGTCTGCGCACAGGTGCTCGGTAACGATGTCGCCATCAATATTGGCGGCACGCACGGCCATTTCCAGCTGAACGTCTTCAAACCGGTCATGATCGCCAACCTGCTGCAATCGGCCCGCCTGCTGGGCGACGCCTGCGTCTCATTCAACGACCATTGCGTTATCGGCATCGAGCCCAATCTTCCGAATATTAAGAAGAACATGGAAAACTCACTGATGCTGGTAACCTCACTGAACACCAAGATCGGCTACGACAATGCCGCCCTGATCGCCAAGAAGGCGCATACCGAGAACAAGACGCTTCGCGAAGCAGCGATTGAAAGCGGTCTGGTAACGGGAGAACAGTTTGATGAATGGGTGGATCCGAGGAAGATGATTGGGAGATAACGATTTTATCGTAATTCCCGGATAAAATTTCCGGATCTTATAAAAATATTGAAAATCACAAGTTATTTACCATAAACGTAAAATATATTGCTATAATATTATCATTAATGTAAAATAACTGGATTTAAATCATTATTTAATGTATCTTTACCAGGATTTTAAAACTTGAATAATGATTGAAAGAAAATTCTACCTGGGTAAAATAAAAAGCGGTTTTGCCGTAGTACCTATTGTTTTGCTCATCGGAGCCCGGCAGGTTGGGAAGACCAGCCTGATGAAGATGTTTAATTTTAATGGCGCATCGTTATTCCTGAACGGGCAGGATCCGGAAATATCCGGGTTGTTTGAGAGACTGAATTCCATTGAAGACTATATTAAGGTCTACCTGAATCCTGATTTGACAGGACTACTAATGATCGATGAATTTCAATTCATCCCGGGCATTTCTACAATGCTTAAATTACTCACAGATAAGAATGAAGGATTGAAAATCCTTTGTTCAGGTAGTTCAAGTCTTGATATTCAGCAGACCGTGGAAGAGTCACTTGCCGGAAGAATCAGGGTAATAGAAGTCTTATCGCTTTCATTTGAGGAGTACCTTAAATTTACCAGGGAAAAACTTCATATGCTTTATGAAAATTTTGGGCTTACTACGCCTGATTCTGCATTAACAGCGCCATTTCATCAAGCACTTAAAGAATATATGCTTTATGGTGGATTGCCACGAGCTGCGCTCATCCATGATTATGAGCAAAAACTTGCCATCCTGGATGATATTTATAAAACTTACCTTGTTCGCGATGTTCGAAGCTATATTAAAAACGAGCATTTCACAGGATTTAACAGGCTGTTGAAGATGTTAGCTTCCCAGGTTGGAAATATGGTGAATATTAATTCGATAAGTCGTGAAACAGGTCTGCCTTACAGGGCTTGTGACGAATACATGGATTTACTGCAGCAGATGTATATTATTAAACTGATTGCGCCTTTTTCATCTAATAAACGTTCGGCAATTACAAAGATGAAGAAAATATATTTCACTGATCTGGGATTAAGAAATATGATCAGCTCTGGTTTTCAGGAAATGGAGTATCGTGCCGATAAAGGAGCGCTTTTTGAAAATTTTATCCTGTTGGAGCTTTTTAGAAACCTGAAACCCGGGGGCAACATTTACTATTTCAGGACAACTGATGGAACCGAAGTGGATTTTATAGTGCAAAATCCAACTTCAAGCTATGCTGTGGAATGTAAGTATGCAATCCTTCAAAAACCTCTTAAAATCCGCGCTCTTAATAGCTTAAGTGGCGATGAAAATTTAATAAACTGTTATATTATCAATCAAAATTTCAATTTCAGCGAAGGGACAACACACCATATCCAGGGTTACCTGGCTGGATTTATAAATCGTTGATCAGGACCGAACACAGGCGGAACTGTTCTCACAGGCGCTCCAAGCTGCACATCAAACTGCATGAATGTAGACACAACAACCTGCACCTGCAGTTTACCAATAGCTGAAGGACAACCATATTACGTAGACTAAATAAAATTATTTTTTATTCTATTATAATTTACCAGAATATTGTGCCAGGGTCTGCAATATAAATAACATGAATAACCCCATTACCAAAGCTAGTAAGATGACCATCTGTAAAAGTAACTTTTCCACTCAAATTGCCATTTGGAGGATCCCTTGAATGTGTAAATGACCCTATTAGCTCATCCATCTTATAACTCATATTGCTTGTTGAGGTATAATTTGCTATTGCACCTTTAAATCTATAATAATCACTGAATGTAAAATCTGATGTAAAAACGCACCCATTTTCATTATTGTTTCCATATTGCGAGAAGTGAGTCTGGTCCCATCCTCTGGCTTGGCCTTCCAAGTATTCTGGTTCTGTTCCATCATAAACCAACACTCTTTCAAACTCAGGGAACAACTGGCGGCCATTTTGTCGCAAGTAAAATCCTTGTGCAATTAAAGAATCAAGTGCCTGCGACTGCAAAGCACTTTGTTCAGGAGTAATATATTCGAGTGTTTCTCTATTGCTAAATTGCTCTTCTAAATATTTACCTAGGTCGAAGGTTTTTGGGTCTATTGCATTCTTCTTTGATTCATATGTCTGCATCTCGTAAAGATAAGTTGTTACATTCTGTCCTATTTCCCATTTTTTAGTTAAATCAGGATTTGATCTACAAGAGACTACTGTTCTGAAGACTTCTCCTCGCGTATTATGTGCCTGGCCTTCTGAGTCATAAACTATTTTTGAAACAAAATAAACTTCAAATGTGTCTGGGAACATGGTTAAATTTGCTGGCGCAGGAGTAGGTGCAACATATGACGTTCCTGGTGCGCCTGACTGTTCTTTCTGGCTTTGAAATAGGTTTTTTTCTTTGGTTGTTATTAGGTTTTCCTGTTTTACTCCGAATATCCATTCCTGGAAGTAGGTTGTGTCTGCGTTTTCTATGAAAATATTCCGAGCAGTATCCAATGTGTTTTCTCTTAAAATATGAATTCTTCCTTCAGAATCTGAAGTATAAATGTTACTTGTTCCGTCTCCCCAGGTTACTTTTAATGATGCGTTGTTTCCTACTGATTCTCCTTCGTTTATATTGTATCCGTACGCCAGGAAGTCATAAGTGACTGGCATTTGCTGCATTGTCGCATCTACTGTTGAGGTTACTGCTTCTACTGTTTTTTCTAAAGTATAATATTCAGGGTATGAATTTGAGGTTACAAATCTTATCACTAAACTGTCTGTAAGAAACTCCAGACTTTTCAGATTGTTTCTTTCTATTGGCGTAGAATTTATTGCTATATCTGGAGAAAACTGATTACTATAAACCTGCACTAGTTTTGCAGTATAAATGTCTTCACCGTTTGTAACGCTTACTATTTTTACTCCTGCACTTCCTAATCCTGAGAGTGAAATATTTGTATTGCTTTCAGGCAGCTCGCTGTCCTGACTTAACAAAAGTTTTCCAGTGCTAGCATCATAAACATTTATGCTGTATTTGCCTGCTTCCTGAATCCCAATTTCTAACTTTGCTTTATCAGTGTAAGGGTTTCCTAATACTTTCATTCCTTTTACAAGTTCATTGTTCTCTGAAACAGTAACATAGTTCATAGTACTTGTGTAGTCCCCGTTCGGGTCTGTCTGCGTCTGATCAAACGGCTCTGTTTCTCCAGGATAATAGAACAACACATCTGTAGGCGGATGATAATTAGAAGGCTGACCTTGAATCATGTGTGTAACATGACCGTCTATTGTTATCAAATTCTCAGTGCCGCTTTTCAAATGCGGTAAGACCGGCCCGGCATATATTTGTGGGGCCTGGAGGTTAATAAAAAAGAAGAAGATGAATCCAAAAGTCAGGTAAAATGCATTAGCCGCCAGTGTGATCTTCGATGCGAGCCGCCGGCTGATCCTTTCCGACTCGGCCCAATCCGGATTAACATACCCATTTTCCCATTTTCGGGTAATACGCGCCATGCGGTATTTGAGTGATCGTAACGCACGTTCTTCAGCACTGATGCTCACCTGCTTATAAACAGGTCTCCTCTTATGATTTTTTCGCGAGAGCTCATGTTTAACCCTTGGGCAGGAACTGACTTTTATTGTACCGGGATGCTGCATGATTTTATATCTGGTTGGTTAAGAAAGGTCAATTTCAATCAAAGATAAGAAACAAATACTTTTGCTAAAATGCCCGATCACGGAAGGATTTCGATCTTCGTAGCCAGCCTTTCTCCGTTTTCATCCACAAGAATTATATAATGTTCGCCGGGAGCAGGCTGGAGGCTCATTTTATGGATATCCCGGGTTGAGCCCACGTATTCATTGTCGAGGTGCCAGTAGATGATGGCCGAAGGGACCAGGTGTGCCGCCTCGAACACGACTTCACCGGGTTTTCCGTCAGCGCCCTTCGGGATAAGGATCTTTTTATCTCCCGAAGGATAGATCATTTGCATCGCCGAACGGTTTCCATCCGAACATCCATCCATCAGGGGAGGCAGCGGTTTATAGAACGGATCCCTGAACCGGTAGTATGAAGCCATGGCGGGGGGAAGGACGAACCATGGGATTGACTGAATCCTGTCAGCCGGGTAGCAATCGGCGTTCACCCTGGATGTGCGTGATTCGTCGAGATGCACAAGGCGATGGTAGGGGCATGTCAGCGAATTAAGACCTTTTCTGGCCACATACACCGAATCGATGTCGGGGCAGACCAATGAAGGCCTGAAGCCGCTCTGCCGGCATACCGCCACTTTCTCCATTTCATCGTAGGGTTGCAGGAACCAGTGCCGGGAAGGCGGCAGCAGGCGAAAGATTTCAAACATCAGCGGGGCGGCGGCTGAGACGCCGGTGAGGCCGGGGCGTCCTTCGCCATCGGCATTACCGGCCCAGACACCGACGAGATAGTCGGCGGTCATACCCACAGCCCATGCGTCTCTGAATCCGAAGCTGGTACCGGTTTTCCAGGCTATTTCGCGGGAAGAGGCGAACGATTGCCAACCTTCCTCTTCCTCCGGCCGGTTAACGTCGCGCAGGGCGTCGAGGGTGAGCCAGGCGGCGGCGGCGGAGTAAACTGGGGATGGCGTCCCAAGGGATGGCGTCCCTGGTTCAGGGCCCTGTACCCCGCGGTAATCCCTCTCCCGCTCCGCATAAGCCTTCAGCGTCCGCCCCATCCCCGCATACATCCTGCATACATCCCATAACCGCACCTCCGCACCCCCCAGTATCAACGACAACCCATAATGTGACGCGGATTTGGTCAGCGTCGTCATGCCCAGCTTCTGCAACTTGTCGTAAAAAGGCTGCACTCCATACTCCCGGAGCATATAAACGGCCGGAATGTTCAACGACCGGCTCAGAGCCTTCCGGGCCGGCACCGCGCCATCATAAGTCAGACTGAAATTCTTCGGCGAAAATCCGGAATAAAACATCGGCACATCCGGCACCAGCGTCGTCGGCAGCAAATCGCCCCCATCCATCATCACCGCGTAAAGAAAAGGCTTCAAAATGCTGCCGCTGCTGCGGGGCGCCATGATAATGTCTACATCCGGGCTGTGCTCAGGTTCATTACTGCCGGCTGTATTCCCAATGTAGACAAGCACTTCATTCGTATTCAGGTCGATGACCAGAACGGCAGCGTTATATATGCGATTCCCCTGCAATGTCCGCTGATGCCGGCCGGCCACCTCCAGCGCCTTTTCCTGCAACGTACCGTCGATAGAACTTTGGTGCTGCGTTCCGGGACGCTCCCGGAAAAGCCGCCCGGCCAAATGTGGCGCCAGGTCAGGCAATGGCATCGGTTGGAGGGGTAAAGGCTCATCGCAGGCCAGCCGGCAGGTAAATTCATCGATAAAACCCCGGTCCTGCAGTGTCCTTAACAAACGGTTCCGCTTTGCCAGCAGCATATCCCGGTTCCGCCCCGGGTGCATAGCCGACGGCGCATTCGGCAATACAGCCAGCAGCGCTGCCTCCGCCCACGAAAGCTCATCGGGCGGACGGCCGAAATAACGCCACGAAGCCGCGCCCAGTCCCACCGTGTTGCCACCATACGGGGCATGCGAAGCATACAGGTTTAAAATAGCTCTTTTGGAATACCTGATCTCGAGCCCCACAGCCAGCGCCATCTCCATGAGCTTCTCCCCTATCGTCCTGGATTTGCCCTTCCGCGACAGGCGTATCGTCTGCATCGTCAGCGTGCTCCCACCACTTACAACCTTCCCTGCCCTGATATTCTGCCATACTGCCCGCCCGAACGACACGGGATTAAAACCGGGATGCCACATGAAATAACGGTCTTCGAAACCCGTGATACAGGTCTTCAGCTTGTACGGCACAGAATCGGCCGGAGGAAACCGCCATTGCCCGTCGCCCGCAATCCTGGCCGCAAGCAACCGGCCATTCCGGTCGTAAACCACCGTTGCAAATGGGTCATCGAACAAGGGAGACCAGGGAATTATCCATAAAATGATCAGGATAAGAACCCCGGCCACTGAAATAACCGCTTTTCTAACGGACCACTTCAACCCACATACCTTTTGTAAAGGCATAAATCGCATCATCATACATCGCTTCGGCATTTACCGAGGGCAGGTAAAACCGGCCGGTATAAGCCGCATTCAGCCTGACCCGGAAGGTCTTCTTTTCATACAACTGCAGGTCGAAAAAGGTGTAAACCCTGTCGTCGCGGTAATCGCGATAATCAAAAAGATCTTCTTTAATACCCGGATTCACATCCTGGACCCGGGTGTTGATGATCTCCCATCCCGACGGAAATATCTGGGTCAAAGCAAGTTCCTCATAGGGAAACAAAACCCCCGAGTGACTGACCGTGACTTCAGCCACAAAATCGGTCCCCTGTTTCAGCGACCTCACATCCAGAGATTTACCGGCATCGTCTTTATACATGACCTGAATTCCCAGGTAACTGGAACCTTCCTTTTCCTCTCCCTGCAACGGCTGACCGGAAAGCGTGGTGTTTACGAACAACCGGGCGCCTGTGCTTCTGTTGCTGACCGTCATAGTCCCTTTTAATCCCCGGCCCGGATCCAGCGGAGCCGAAAAGACCGGCTTTGTAGTATTAATAGTTTGTACCGATTCGTTTTCATTCCGGTATTCAAAAGATAATCCCGGGGTGGCGCCGGCGCCGGCAAAACGGGAAATGGCGTAAAGGCAGAAAGCGGTCGTCTGGGTACTGTAATATCTGAATTTCAGCCCTTTGGCGATCTCGTTCATCACTTTGAATGCCTCCTGGTCACGGTTGAGCAACGTCAGCACCTCCAGTGTGAAGGCCCTGTCGCGCAGTTCGGAGCCATAAGTGTATCCGGCATTTCCGTACTCATCCAAAACATTTGGGTCTTTACCCGTGATCAGATCCGTGGCCACCTCAGGCTTACCGGCATAGATGTAGGCTGCGGCGAGGATCCAGGTTGCCGAAGGTGTAAGCCGACCCGATTCACGCAGCCGGTTCATCGCGCTCATGTTCGGCTTATGGGCCAGGGCCAGGGTGTACAGGCGATAAGCCTGGTTGCTGTTGCTCCAGTAATAATAATCCTCAGGCGATGGCTGGTAATTACCCGCGGCTTTGTACTGGAACTCTTTCCACTTCTCCAGCACACCCGGCGGCACCAGGTATCCCTTCTCCGAAGCCAGGACCAGAAAATGTCCCGCATAAGATGTCGCCCATCGGTCATAGTAAATCTCACCCGGCCAATAGGTCAAGCTGCCGTCGGCCAGGGTCATTTGCGAAATCCGCTGGATGGCAGCCCGGATATTCCTGTCCGTCGATGTTTTCCGATCCTCCGACAATTCCATCAGATCGGACAGGAAAAGCTGCGGAAAAGCGCCCGAGACGGTTTGTTCAAGACAGCCGTACGGATACCGGATCAGGTATTCCAGGTGTTTCTGCAGATCGAAATCAGGGAGCCCGGAGAAAACAACCTGCCCCTGATTCGTCCCGACCGAACCGAAAAACTCATAAGGTATCTCCATCTTCTCGCCCGGACTGATCATAAAGGATTCCGTTCGTGTCAGCACGGGGTTTGGATTCCGGATATCGAATTCGACCGCATGAGAGGCCGTTTCGGAACCGGAAACGGCGGTTATTTTTATTTTTCCAATCCCTTCGCGATCAGTCGCTTTTAACCGGAAATAGGCCATCTGTTCGCCTGTCTGGTTAAACCTCAGGCTGACATTGTTTTGCAATCCGGTCAGAATATCATTGGATTCCAGCGTCACCGTAACATCCCTGATTTTTTCATCCATCGAAAAAACGGAAACAGGCACCTCAAATTCCTCCGCAGTTCCGATGACCCTCGGGACCGTAGCCAGCACCATCAGGGGCTTTTTGACGGGAGTGGCTTTCTCTACCATACCGTAAGCGCCATCATGACCTGCGATGACCATGGTTCGGACAGAACCCACATAATTCGGCATCGTGAAATGGATCTCTTTCTTCTCCCCTTTCCCAATGGTAAAAGGACCGGCAAACCTCACCACAGGCACGAAACGCTGTGCCTTCTTATTTTTAGCCAGCATGGCTTCTTCGTCCCCGCCAATGGCCAGGTTCCGCTCCAACCGGGCGCCAAATGCCCCAATGACCAGGTCGAACATATCCCAGGTTTTAACCCCCAGCGCCTCACGGGCATAGAAAATCCCGTGCGGGTCGGGCGTCCGGAAACGGGTCAGGTCAAGCAGCCCTTCATCGACAACGGCAACCGTAAAGGTCATCGGCCGGTTGTACTTTTCGCTGATCGTAACGGAGAATTTCTCTTCGGGCCGGAGTTCTCCCGGCATCGTTATGACGGGCGACAGCACTGTTTCCGGGTCCTCGATCATCAGGGGTATCACGCCATACATCCTCAGCGGGACATCATTCAGCGTCTGGCTGTGTGGACGGATCAGGCTCAGGTAGACATAAACGTTCGGCGCCATCCCTTTGGTGACGGGGATCTCGATGGTTTCCTCCTGTTTTTCGCACATCTTCCATTGCGTGGAAAGCACACGGCTCCCCGATTCGACACTGACAAGGGCCCGGCTGCCGGGCGACGCCGGGAAGCTGATAACAGCCTTATCGCCCGGTTCATACCTCTCCTTATCGGCGGTAAACGTCAGCATCGTTGCGCCCGCCGGGTTGGCCCGTCCTGCCCTGCTTCTGAAAGAGGGCCAATCGATATACACGGCTTTCCCCGCCTGGTGGCCCCCTTCATTGTCTTTCACCAGGATCAGGTAGCGGCCCCAGTCGGGATAATCGATCCGGAAACGGAAGGTCCCTTTGCCATTTACGGCATCCGCACTCCCCCTGTAAACCAGATTGGCATCGTTTCCACCCACATAATAGGCCAGGTCATCCTCCCCGGCACTCCACCACCACCGCCAGTCAACCCGGTACACTTTGACCTCCAGGTTCCTGACGGTCAGAGGATTGCCCATCCAGTCGACACAGGCAATGTCAATCTGCTGATCCTCATCCGTCTCCAGCATCTCATCATACGTTCCTCCGTTCGGAACCTTAATCCCGACATACCTTTTAAACGGAGAAAAAGTTTTGGTAAGAACATCCGTACTGAAATCCCCACCTTTTTCAAAAGCCCGGACAAGGAAAACGGCTTCCATCATCCCCGGCGCATTGTTCTCTTTAGGCAATTCGAGGCTGAAAGAACCCTTTCCCTGGTCATTCATCTCCTGGTCGAGCACATTCCTCTCCTCCGACCACCAGAAATAGCCGGAAGGATTATCAAAAGCATATTTTTCATATCCCCGGAAACCGGTTTTGATTTTCCGGAAACTCATATCGACCGTTGTCCTTACCCTTGGAGCCACAGCGCCGTGCAGCCATTTGACCTCCAGCGTTCCCAACGGGTTGCCGCTGAAAGCGTTCAATATCTCTTTGTCGAAATCCAGCTTGATCTTCAGCCTGTTAGGTTTGACCGTCTCCACCTTGAGGCTTTTCTCGAACATCGCACCGCCGGCTTTCACAACAGCGCGCCAGTTGCCGGTAGGGGCATCCGGAAGGGTTGCAACTTTAAAAGTGTAGAACTGGCCGGCAGGATCCGACCGCGTCTGGCTGTAAACGATCTGGCCGCGAGAATTATACACCTCCATCAGAACGGGATAATCTGACGGGATCCGCTTTAATTCATCATCCAGGATGAAGGTCAGAAAGAGGGTATCGCCAGGCCGCCAGATACCTCTTTCACCGTATATCATCCCTTTGAGCCCTTTCTGAAGCTCTGCCCCGCTGATATCGAACTGGCTGAGCGACAGCGAGGTGCCGTCGTCGAGCCGGAGCCAGGTGGTTTGTTTGCCTTTGGTAGCTTTGAGAAAAAACGGCCGGCTTTCGGCGGTAACCTCCGCCTTCCCATCCGGGCCGGTAGTGGCCGATCCTACGGGCTGATTCTGGAAATTATACAACCCGACCGATACATCCGTCAAAGGCTCACCCGATATCAGGTCCGTCGTATGAATGATCCATTGTTTCGTATCGGCCGATTTAGCCGTCACGCCGATCTTTGAAGCCATGATCAGCTTCTGCGCGAACCTTTCGGGGATGTAATAGGAGTTGTGGCACGGATTTCCCTGCTCGTCCCAATCATATTCGTCGGGCCACTCGTAATCGGAATACCAGCCCGGCTGGTCATACTTTTCCAGCTGGTCATCGGGAACGGATCCGTCAAGGATGAATTCCAAGATATCCGTTTCGGCTTTATTATCACAATGATATACGGAATATTCTTTCCTGAAGGAGATCCTGACACGGTAGATCGCGCCCATGTCTTTCTCCATCAGCGGCGAAAGATCGAGGGAAAAATTATTCCACCGGTGCAGGTCGATGGATTTGTCTTCATCCAGCATCAGCGTTTTGGCATAAACCGGCCTGCCATACTGTTTAAGGCTGTATAAATGGTTATCCGAAAAGTTATTTTCCTGGAGATAATAAGGGATATTGTTTTCGAAGATCTTATAAACGACGATATCGAGGGCGCGGAGGCTGACGGCGCGAACCGGGAGGAAGAGGCCGGCGGGATCAGGCATGATCACCCCCTGGCCGATGAATTCGGCCTGTGGCTTTAACTCCTCAAACATCACCGTCTGCACGACTCTTTCTTTCAATGATGTCCGGATATCGTTCCTGACCGAGGCTTCGACGATGAGCGTGCGGCTCCTTTCCAGCCGCTCCATCGGATAGAGGCGGATAATGTTATTATCGGCCACCAGCCTTACCGGATCACCTTCCCGCAGGTAAACCAGCCCGTCGAGGTTCTGGTCCGGGTCGACCGGGTCCGAAAGGACGATGTCGAGATACTGCTCTTCACCCTGGCCGATGGAATATCCGAGGTAAATGAAATCGAAGATCGATGGAATGGTTACCGCAAGCTCTCCTTTATGATCGATCCCCAGCGGGGATCCGTTCCATTCCAGTTCCAGCTGATAGGCTTGTTCATTCCGGGGCAAACTGTCGATCACAAATTCGAACTCATTGCGGCCCGATCCCTCGGCCCACTTCACTTTATACCGTTTGCCGTCAGCTCTGGCTTTCAGCAGTTTGTCAACCTCTTCCAGCTTCATGACATCGGCCGATACCAGTTTGCCTTCCATCTTTTTCATTTTGTTCTGTCCCTGGCCGATCGAGACCAGGTTCCCCGGGTAGATGCTGTAAGATGGGGTAATGATTGAAAATTGAAAGTTGAAAGTCGAAAATTGGGGGGGTACATCCATCAGTTTATCCAATCTCAGGAAGGCTTTAATGGTTTTACCCGCCGGCCATTCGCCGGAAGGCTTGAAAATCAGCAAATCTTCAGAATACATTGATACGGTCCCAGCGACTGAAGGCTCGAACGAGATAATACCCGCCGGTAGATCTTTCCCGGTTTCAAATTTCAAATTTCCGGTCGCAAGTTTAATCCTGACCGGGTCAGCCTTGGAGATCACCCCGGAAGTAAATCCCGAAACGTATTCCGCGAACTGAACCGGATCGGTGGTCCTTGTCGATTTATTGCAACCGGCCATCGCGACCAGCAAAGCCATAATAAAACAAAAAGGTTTGGTTTTCATAACATTAGCCTGATTTTAATTAAGATGGCTTTATATGCCACCAAGGCTCCAAAACACTAAATAACACCAAAAAAATCAATTTGGTGATCTTTGGTGTCTTGGTGTTTTAGTGGCAATAATGCCGCAAAGCACTATTCATAACATTTCTTACAACAAAGCTCCAAGGTACGAATAAATCAAAGGCAAAGAATAAAAATTGCATCTTTATGAATAACTTTGGCCCTCCGCAAAAATTTTGCATTATGGTAAAAATTTCTTCCGTAACCGTTACGCTGAACGAGGAGCTGAACATCGAACGGTGCCTGGGATCGGTCCGTGATGTGGTGGATGAGATGATTGTTGTCGATTCCTTTTCGACCGACCGGACGGAGGAGATTTGCCTGGAGAACGGAGCTGTTTTCAGCAAGCATCCTTTCGCCGGATATATTGAGCAGAAGAGCTATGCCATTTCGCTGGCAAGCCATGATTACATCCTTTTGATCGATGCAGACGAAGCGTTAAGCGATGAGATGCGGGACTCTATCCGGAAGGTGAAAGAGAACTGGACGCACGACGGGTACAGCTTTAACCGGCTGAACAGCTTTTGCGGGAAATGGATAAAGCACAGCGGCTGGTATCCGGATCGCAAGGTAAGGTTGTTCGACCGGCGGAAGAATACGGTCAAGGGCCGGAATCCCCATGAAGAGTTTGTGATGAACGCCGGCGCCACCTTAAAACATCTGAAAGGCGACTTGTTGCATTACACGTATCTTACAGTGGAGGACCAGGTGCGGCAGATCGACCGGTTCACGGCCATACAGGCCCGGGAAGCTTTTGCCAGGGGGAAGAAAGCGAGCTGGTTCCTGATCCTGTTCGGCCCCTGTTACAAGTTCTTCCGGCATTATTTTCTCCGGCTCGGATTCCTCGACGGTTTCTATGGTTATCTCATCTGCAAAAACATGGCACATTCCACGTTTTTGAAGCACGCGAAGCTGAAAGCGCTTTGGATCAGGGAAAAGGGAATAGGGAAAAATAATTAGATTAGGGGAAGTGGGATGTACTGGATTCGAACCAGTGACCTCATGCGTGTGAAGCATG
>ENA-UOWO01000901-UOWO01000901.1-activated-sludge-metagenome-genome-assembly--contig:-NODE-901-length-41215-cov-10.559961_pt1 | contig 41215 bp, 33 predicted proteins | sample MGYA00238148_ERZ761564 | MGnify/ENA primary metagenome ERZ761564 (study PRJEB28885, sample SAMN05720194) | activated sludge metagenome | isolation source: Anaerobic digester | place: USA... | reverse complement strand
GCCAATGAGAATGGCAGTTACACTCTGTCCAACACGGCTACCGGCTTGACAATTACCGGTGATCCGAAACGCACAAATGTCCCTAACATTACAGTCTCGGTCACTGAATCGGACATTCAGCCAACTACGTAGGGTCACAATTCGGCGATTGCAGGGGTGACTTGTCCGTATTCTACGATGAGCTGAATATCTTTCCACATCGGAGAGTGCGGCATTCACTCCACAGTAATATGCCGGATGGTCGTTGATAGGGGCCTGATGTGGGTCAGGCCCCTATTCTGATGTCGGGCTAAGCTAACGCAGGTTGGCGGGAGTAGTATGGCGGAGTTTCGTTACAACGGCCTGAATGCGCAGCAGAAGCGCATTATCGGCTACATCGAAGCGAAAAATATGCGGGAAGCCGGCAAGAGGACTGCTGCCCTGGCCGCCCTGCACCATTTTATGCCCCTCTCCATCCAGCAGAAATCGGCCTACCTCTACAAAGTACGCCGTCTTGACGGCGCCATCCTCAAGGGGGATCAGATCGCATTTTCGCGCGATGAGGTCGAAATCGCCCTCCGCCGCCTTGGCTTTGAAGATGTGCGCGTGCAGAAAATGATTCTCGATCTGCGATTCAAACCCCCCTTCGCCGACGTCATCACCTTCATCCGGCTCTCCGCAGACCTGCTGCGGGAAAAACTGCCGTTCGATGAAATTCTGGGCTTGCTCGAGAGTGATACCCATAACAAGGCCATGCGCAAGGTGATCAAGGAGATCCTCACCGACCTCAAGGATGGCAAGGATGGCGAAGAGGCTTTCGGCAAGCAGGCCTATTACCTGGGCCGCTTTCCCGCCAAAATGCTCGGAGTGGCCTCGAAAAGCGGCAACATGGCCGAGGTTTTTGAGAATACCGCCCGCTTTCTCGAGCGCGATTACGAATTCCGCAAAAGCATGCGCAGCGCCCTGCTCATGCCGACCATCACCACCGTCGTCCTGATCGCTTCGGTGATCTTTTATGTGGGCTATATCTTCCCCAAGACGGCCGAGCTCTTTCTCAGCTTCGGCTCGACGCTCCCTCCCCTGACCAAGATGAGTCTCGACCTGAGTCATTTTCTCGTGCGCAATATCTTCTGGATCATCGGGCTCTCGCTTGCGATCCCGCTGGTGCTCTACCGCCTGGCGGTCACACAGAAGGGGAGAATCTGGGTCAGCAAGCACATGATCAAGGTGCCCATCATCGGCTCGCTTTTGCACAAGACCTCCATCGAGATTTTTTGCCGGGTCTTTCATTCCATGTACAGTGGTTCCGGTGAAAATCTCGAGGTGATCCGCACCGCCGCGGAAGCCTGCCGCAACAAGTACATCGAGAAGCAGATCAAGGAGGTGACCATCCCGATGATGGTCAGGGATGGCGCCAGCTTCGTCCAGGCGCTGAAACAGGCGAAGGTTTTCACCGAGAATGCCCTCTCCCGTCTCAACGCCGGTGCCGAATCGGGCACCCTCAAAAAGGTGACCCTGCAGATCGCCAACTATTACGAGCGTGAAACCACCTATCGCATGAAAGCGATCATCGACTGGATCCAGGTCATTATCGCCTTTTTCATCATGGTTGTCATGACGCTTCTTACTATTGTATCTTCGGAGACAGCGCTGTTCCAGCCGAAGATGCCGGGGATGTAACAAATGGTACGCAAGCAACGCATAGCCAGCGCAATCACTGAAAAATTGCTGCAGCAGGATGCCCATTTCACCCGTGAAAAGCTGCAGGAGGCTGAAAATATACTCGAGAGCTCAGCGACGCCGCGTACGCTCGCCGATGTGCTGATCACCGATCTGGGATATGACCGTCATTTGGTCTTCCGCGCACTCTGCAGGATCTACGCCTTTCGTGAGATCCGTCTCAGCGCCGCCTCACTGACCGACGGCTGGATCGAGTTCATGCAGAATTTCTACAAGGCGCTCGACGCGAAAACCCGCGAGGAGTTCCTCACCCTCAAGCTGCTTCCGTTTGGTTTCAGCGAGCGCGGTCACGACATCCGTATTTTTGTCTGCCCCGATCCGACGGCCCGCACCATAGAGTCCCTGATGCAGCGGGCGGGCATCAAGCGCTACGAAGTCGCTTACGGCCGTTATGAGGATGTCAGCGAGATCCTCACCCGCATCGCTCCGCAAGAGAATGAGTTCCTGCAGCTGGTGAAGGAAGTAGCCGCCGAGGTCACCATCATCGACGAAGAGGAGGAGAACAAGGTCGATGAGGAGGAACTCACCTCGGCGGTGAACAAATCCCTGCTTGTCAACCTCTTCGAAGGGTGTCTGGTCGATGCCGTGCGCAAGGGGGCAAGCGATATCCACATCATCCCCAAGGAGGGCAACAGCACCGAGATCTATATTCGTCTGGACGGCCGCCTTATTCTCTGGCACCGGCAGGAGGGGATCAAACCCGAAGCCTTGCTGGCTGTGGTCAAGGACCGGACGCGCAACGTCGACCGTTTCGAATGGGAGATGGCGCAGGACGGCTTTATCCAGCGGCTGGTGGATTCTTTCCTCATCCGCTTCCGTGTGGCGATTTTGCCGATCGTCTCATCCGCTCTTGGCCGCAAATACGAGAGCGTGGTGATTCGTATCCTGGATGACCGCAAGGTCATCACCGACCTGGACAAGCTCGGTTTCGATAACTATGCCAGATCTGAGTTCATCAAGGCGATCAAAAAGCCGCAGGGCATGGTCATCCTCACCGGCCCGACCGGAAGCGGCAAGAGCACGACTCTGGTGGCAGCGCTCTCGCATGTCATGACTCCGGAGCTGAATATTCTCACGGTCGAGGATCCGGTCGAATATAACATCCCCGGCGCCCGCCAGCTCAAGATCGGCGGCAAGATGAATTTTGATCAGGCGATGCGCACCATCCTGCGCCATGATCCCGACATCGTCATGGTGGGGGAGATTCGCGATGCCAAGACGGCCGAAATCGCCATCAAGCTGGCCAATACAGGGCATCTCACCTTTACGACCCTCCACACCAATGACGCCTGCAGCGTGGTTTCGCGCCTTTACAAGATGGGGATCGAATCCTTTCTGATCGCCTATGCGATCAATCTGGTGGTGGCGCAGAGGCTGATGCGCACTCTGTGCAAGCATTGCCGGCAGCCCCTCTCGGCGGCGGAGGCCGCGACTGCGGGTCCTCTGGGATTCACTCCCGAGGAGATCAGCCGGGCCACTTTTTACCGCGCGGTGGGGTGTCCCAAATGCCGGAACGGCTATTCAGGCCGAATCGGCATTCACGAAGTCCTGCCCTTCACGCCGGAGATCCGCCGCATTATTCTGGAGGCCTCCTCGGATGTGGATGAAGACGCCATCCGCGCCTCCGCCATGAAGGCCGGCATGACCACCCTGCGCGCGGCTGCGTGCAGAAGGGCAGCCGAAGGAGTGACAACTCTTGAAGAGGTGAGCGCAGTCACGATAGAATAAGGTTGTGAGAAAATACCATGCGAGATGTATTGATTGTTGACTATGATCCCGAACTGCGTGACCAGGCCAGCCATGTGCTCAATGGCGGCGTCTACTCCCTGACCTTCGCCAGCGATGGCGTGGAGGCGCTCAAGCTGGTCAAGCTGAGGCGATTTGATCTGATCCTTGTTGATCTGCTCATGCCGGGAGCCCTCAACGGCATCCAGATCCTCCAGGGCATGCAGCGCCATGCCCCCTCTTCGCCCCTGGTGGTCATGAGCGACCGCAACGGCCATCAGGAGCTCGAGACCGCCATGCGCTATGGTGCCAAAGAGGTGCTGCTCAAACCGGTCCATCTCGAGTTGATGAAGGCCGTTGCGGACAGGCTTACAGGCGGGCTGGTGCGCGGCAAGGAGGGGGCAGCCGAGGCCATCGCCGCCGCGACGGTGAAGCAGAGTCTTGATGGTTCAGTTCCAGCGGCTGCTGCAGAACAGAGAACGGACAAAACCGCTCTCCCCGGACCGGTTGATATGATGAACCAGCCTTCAGTACAGGCCGGCTACTGCCGGTCCAGGCTCTTTTCGGGACTTTCCGATGCTTCCCTGCAGGATTTGATGACCTGCAGCGAGATAATGACCCTGGAGGAAGGGCAGGAGTACTCATTTGATGCCTGCCAGACCATGATCATCGTCTGCAAAGGGGTGGCGCGCTGCTGGTACAAGGGGCTGCTCATCAGCGTCCTTGAGCGTGGCGACTCCATGGGCGAAGGGGCCCTCTTCAGCAGGACAGGGGAGAGTCTGCCGATGATCCTGGACGGGAATGAAGAACTGGAGGTACTCCTCTTCTCCAGAAAAGCCCTGCGCACCTTTTACCAGAAACAGAATTCGCATCACCTGCTCCATTTCGCGGCGCGGGTGGTGCAAAATTTCTCCGGCAAGCTGGTTCAGCTATACGATGAAATGAGCCAGGCCCGGCGAGCTCAAGTTCGGCTCGAAGGGGCGGGAGGTTGTTATCCGGCAATGGAAGAATATGCGGAAGAACGCGATGAATGGATTTGTTGACAGCGCAAAAGTGGTGACCCGCGAGAGTGGCCTGGAAAGCATCTTCCAGCGCATTTTATCGCAGATCCCGGAAAACATGGATCTGCTCGAAGCCCAGCAGACCATCGCGGCCGCAGTCACCGCCCTTTCCACCTCAGAAAGGATCGCTCTCAGGGAGCGTTTCGAGTCCTTTCTGGTGCATATGCGGGAGCTGGAGGCATCGGATATCGAGATGGGCGGCGTTACCGCCAATTCCCATATCTGGTTCCGCATACAGGGCAAGAAGATGGCCCGGAGTGAGCTGGGGATCTGGCCGATCGGATCTACCGATGTCATTGCCCATTCGCTGCTGTCCGAAAAGCAGCGCGAACGACTTTTCAAACGCCGCGCCGTCGATTTCTCCTATACCATCCAGCGGCCGCAGGGTTTGTGGCGCTGGCGTGCGACCCTCTATTTCGATCTCGGCCATCTCGCGCTCAACATGCGCGCCATCGCCGGCCAGGTCTATCCCTATGCCCAGCTCGGTTTTCATCCCGAAGTTTCACGCGCCTTTTCCCTGCGCTACGAAAAGCAGGGGCTGATCCTGATCACCGGGATCACCGGTTCGGGCAAAAGCACGACCATGGACAGCATCATCGATGCCAATAACCGCTCGGTGGACGGCCACATTGTCATCATCGGCGATCCCATCGAGTACATCCACAACTCGCGCCTCTGCATCATCCGCCACCGCGAGGTGGGGCGCGATGTCAACTCGTTCAAGGAGGGGGCGGTGCAGGCCCTGCGTCAGGATCCCGATATCATCGTTGTGGGTGAAATGCGTGATCCGGAGACGATAATGACCTGTCTTGAGATCGTCGACACCGGCCACAAGGTCTTCTCCACCCTTCACACCGGCTGCGCGGTCGAGACTATCGACCGCATCATCGCCGAGTGCCCCACCGATGAGCAGGAGCGCGTGCGCAACCGTCTCGCCGACGTTCTGCGCGTGGTCATTTCGCAGAAACTGCTGCCGGGCATAGACGGGCGGCTCATTCTGGCCAAGGAGGTGCTGCTGGTCACCACTCCGGTTCGCGCGGCCATCCGCAACCGCAATGTTCAGGAGATCTACCAGATGATCAGCGAGAACAACCGCCAGGGCATGATCACCCTCGAGCAGGACCTGGTCCGCCTGGTCAGCGAACGGCTGGTCGATGAAAAGGTGGCGCTCGACTATGCCAACAACAAGCGCCGTTTTCAGGAATTATTGGGCTATTAAACTATGAAAAACATCCGCAAGAAATTCTCGCTCGGAATATTTCTCGACGGTCAACAGCTCTCCTGTGCGCTGCTCAGCAAGGTTGGTCAACGCATTCAAATCGAGCTGGTCGAAAATTTCCGCCTGGAGCAGCCTCTGCTCCCGCAGGAGCGCATGATGGGCGGTGTCAAGCTCGCCGACACCCGGCAAAAAAAGGAGGGGGGAGCGGGCGAAGAGAACCCCTTCGAGCTGGATGTGGATTTCGGCACCTCGGCCGACAATGTCAGGGCGATTTCAGAGGTCTCGACCAACGCCGATGTCCTGCTGCGGATGCTGCATACCATGTGCCCCCGCGAAAGCCGCCTGGCCTTCAGTCTCATCGATTCCTGCGTGCTCTATAAAAACATCGATGCCCTTCCCTCCAGCACGCCACAAAAGATCAAAAGGGCTATCTGGCAGGATGTTTTTGTCGAGGCTCCGGCGGAGGCCAAGCTGGAGAACATCGGCTATCTGCGCAACGGCAAGAACCGCTGTCTGGCCATGGTGCACGACGATCCGCTGGTCTTTTCCTCGACCCTCTTCGAAGCGATGCGGATCATGCACTCGCGTCCGCCGCAGGTGGCGCTCGTCGATTCCCTCGAATTTGCCCTGGGTCACGCTCTCGTCCGCCGCGGGCTTTTGCCGGAATCCGAGATCACAACGGTGGTCTATTTTGCCCAAACCTTCACCAAAATCATCTTCTTCCGGGGCCCGCTCATCGAAGAGGTGCTGCCGACCATCCATGAGGGAGCGGATTCAGAGCATGTCTGTGATACCGCTTATTCCAAGATTCTCTTTGAACTCGACTCGGGCAAGATTCCGGCCATCAGCCGGCTGATCCTGACAGGGGACGTCGACCGCACGCGCGCTGAAGCCGGCTTTAACAACAAATTTGCCAATGTTTCTACAACGCGCTTTGATTTTGCCGATCTGCCCCTCGGTCATCATGTTGCCAGGATGAACGGCCGGATCGCTCCATGGGGTGCAGCCATCGCACTGGCCGCCAAGGCTTTGGAGGAGAGGGTGCGCACCCCCTACCAGCAGAACTTTCTTCCCCGCCGCATCCGCGACCGGCAGTCGATCTACCGGGTCGCCTGGCATGGCGTCGCCCTGCTGGCCATACTCTTCATCTGCGTTCTGTTCCTCACCTACAGGATGGTCAGTGGTCAGCAGGAGCTCAATCACCTCAAGCGCAGCTCGGCGGCGATGGAGATGAATCTCGCCAGGCTGAGTCTTGTCGCCCACGAAGTGGACAGTCTGCGCGTTGTGATCAACTCCTTTGAAACCGGCACGGCGCTGGTCGATTCCCTCAAGGCCAAATCGGTACGCTGGAGCCCGGTGCTGCGGCAGTTTTCGGCAGCCTATGCCGCAGCCGGTCCCTTTAATTTGCAAGAGCTGAAAGGTAGTCCTGACGGTAAATTGCTTGCTGAGGCCGCAGTCAACCGCCGCAGCCAGGTAGCCGAGCTCGAGCGGCTGATCATTCCCAGTACGGTGCTCAGTGTGGCCAGCCAAGGCGAAAAGAGAGAAACGACTGTGGTCACTCTCGAGTGCAGGGGAAAACCCGCCGGAAGTGGAGGAGAGTAAAATGACCTATGCAGTGCGCAATACCCTTTTCATCGCCGCTTTCTGGGCGGTGATTCTGGCCGGCGGCTTTTTCTTTGTATTCAGCCATCAGCAGAAGCAGCTGGAGAATGCCAGGTCCGATAACACCTACAAACGCCAGCGCCTGCAGGATCTGCTGGCCCTGGAAAGAGACCGTTCTGCGCTGCTTCAGCAGCTCTCGGGACTTGACGATTTCCGGCAGGGCAAGATCGGTACCCTGGCCGGCCGGGAATCTCCCGGTGAGACCTTTGATTATCTGCTGCGTGAGCTCTCCCGGTCCGGCTCGCGGCTGGAGCTGAATTTTGCTCTCAAGAGTCAGGACGCGTTTCTTTCCCTCACCCGCCGAACCTACGAACTCAAGGGGAGCGGCTCCTTCAACGAATTCTACAATCTCCTCTGCCTGCTGGAGGAGGGTCCGGTCTTTTACGACATTCACCAGATCGAGATGTCGGCGGCCGGCGGGCGTGAACGCGGCGACCGCGGCGATGTCTCCTTTACGCTCTCCTTCAATGGCTATAACCGGGTTGAAGGGCCGGCCATCACTGCGATCTCCGCCTCTACCTCGACGCCGCAGCGCATCGCCGATATGGTCACCGGCCGCGCTCCGGCGCTCGAACGGGGAGGTTTCGCGCAATCCTCTGCGGCAGGCGTACAGGAGGCTGAACCGGCCGCAAAAAAAGAGCCGCCTCGTAATTCAGAAGGGCTCCCGGAAATCGACAACCGAACCAAGATTCTGGCCATTATGCCCGGTGCTGCCGTGCTCAAGGACCATACCGGCCGTACGGTGCGTCTGCGCCAGGGCGACCGCGTATGGGGGGGAACTCTTGAAACGGTAAATTCCCAGCAGGGCAAACTCTCTTTTTCAATGCAAGATGAGAACGGCGGGGAGACCAGACTGGTCCTGCCCTCCGGCTCAAACTGAAAGGCCGGTTATGAGAACGATCAAAACGGCTGTAGTGATCATGCTGATCCTGGTGCTCGACTCTTCACTGCGAGGCCAGGAGGGCCTGGAGCCCGAATTCACACCGCCTGAATCGCTGGTGTCGCTCAGCAGCGGCCTCGAAATCGGCACAGCCCTGGATATGCTCAGCGAGTATGCCATTCGCTATGCCGGCAAGCCGATCTATGATCCCACTCGGCAGGCGGGCACCATCAACATTGAGGTTGCCAGCATGCCCTGGGAAAAAGCTTTGCAAACTATTCTCGCCAGGCGCGGACTGTGGTACGAAAACCGGGACCACTTTTTTCAGGTTGCCGTACCTTCAACCTCGGATGAGGGCGAAGATCTGGACCAGCCTTTCGGCGACGCTGTGCGCTACAGGCCGGGCAGCAAGGAGGTCAAGATCGAAACCATCTTTTTCGAAGGCGACCGCAAGGCCCTCTCCGAGATGGGCATCGACTGGAGCACGTTTTATAACGGCAAAATCGACATCTCGGGCGCTCTGAAATCCGCTGTCGAGGGAGAGGGACTCTCCCTGCAGCTGGATATTCCTCGCCGCTACGCCAAAGTTGATATCAAGGCCCTTTTCAAGATCTTTGACTCGAGGAATATCGGACGGGTACTAGCCCAGCCCCAGGTTGTGGTCACCTCAGGAAACGAGGGCAAGATTCAGGTCGGCCAGGACTTTTCGATCAAGACCAGGGATTTCGCCGGCAATCTGATGGACCGCTTTATCAGCACCGGCACCATTCTGCAGGTTACCCCGCATGTGATCGAAACTCCGGGTAAGGTTCCCGTCATCCTTCTCAAGGCCCATGTCGAACGGAGCCAGGCCTATCCCGATGTGATCAGCACCATCATCAAAAAGTCCGAAGCCAACTCCCTGGTGCAGCTCTATGACGGCGAGGAGACCCTGATCGCGGGTCTCTATTCCAACGAAAAGACCACCTTGAGGAAAGGGGTACCCCTGCTCAAGGATCTCCCCTGGTATGTTTTAGGTCTGCGCTATATTTTCGGTTATAACCGTTACGAAGATACCCAGAAGGAGCTGATCATCATCCTCAAGGCTTCGATCTTTCCCGAGGTTTATGCTCGTCAGAGCAGTGACGGCGGATCCTCGAAAGCCAGATCGACCCTGGAGGAGCGGCTGCAGCATTACCGCTTTGATGCTCAACCCGACCCCGGGGATATCGACCTGTCCAGTCCGGTGAGCACGAAAGAGGAAAAACCTCTTTCCCAAAACACGGCCAAACCTGCGGCCGGAACCTCCCGGCCAGGTGCCAGGGAGAACGACGGCCGCGCCCGAATTGAACGCCCCGATCTCGCGCTCAGGAACGGCACTGTTCAGTCCGTCAAGGATAATATGCTCCTCATCGGTTGGGAATCGGGTTTTGACACCGCTTCTCTGGTCAAACAGACAGTGACGCTTGTGCGCCGGACGGGCGAAAAAGTGACCCCGGTCGGCAAGGCAGAAGTCCTGCGCGCCAGCTCTCAAAAGACTCTGGCCCGGCGCATCACCGGTCAGGGTATGGCCGAGCTGCCTGTACGCGCCGGCGACCAGGCGATCGTCCGGTTCCCGTCCTATTCTTCCCTGGGAGAGCAATAATGAAAAAGAAAATTCCTGCCATTTTCATGCTCCTGGCCCTCTCCCTGACCTTCTGTCAGTGCGGGGAGGATGAGGATCTGCTTACAGGCAATGAGGTGATGGAAGATTTGCGCGCCGATTCGAATGCCATGCCCGCTGACGGCATCACCGGCCTCGATCTGGTGGCCACCATTCTCGATACCTCGGGCGCTCCTCTACCCGGTGCCCTGGTCCAGTTCAGCACCACCGCCGGCGCCATCACTCCCAAGGCTTACTCCGACCAGTACGGCGAGGCCGTAGCAAGTATCACCAGCGCAGCAAGCGAAACGGATATCGAAGCCACCATCACCGCCCGCATCATCCCGGACGAAGAGGGACGCCGAGCCGGCTATTTTCTCGGAATTGCGCCGAAGAACAAGGACGGCTCCGTCGCTTATGCCCTGCAGAAAAGCACTGATGACCCCGCCTCCGAGGCCAGAGTAATCATCTGGTTCACCGGCATAACTTTCACTGCGCAGCTCGACAAATCCACCCTCTGCGCTGATGGCATCAGCACGACCCAGCTTCGGGTCACCGTCAGAGAGAGCAGCAGTAAAAAAGGCATTTCCGGCGCCCAGGTTCAGTTGCGCGGTAAAACCATCCCCATCCTCCAGGATGAGAGGACCGACAGCAAGGGCAGCGCGCTCATAACCATCACCTCGCCGACCCTGGCCGGCACGGACACCCTTTTTGCTGAATATGGCAATCTGTTCCGCCGGGTCATGGTGATGAGCTTTGTGCCGCCCAGACTCTCCCTTCTTCCCGACAGGGCTGAACTCCTCGCCGACGGCCTCAGCACCCTGAGTCTCAGTGCGGTGCTGGTTTCGCCGGAGAATAATCCCGTCTCAGGGGCGGAAATTCAATTCAGCTGCTCGCAAGGCGTGGTGACCAGCGCTGCCACGACCAGCAGCAGCGGCGAGGCGATTGCGACCTTTCGCAGCAGCTCGACCCCGGCCAGGGGCGTCAAGGTCATCGCCAGATTTCATGAATGGGCCGACACCACCCTGATTGACCTGGTTGACAACACTCCAGCCACCTTGCAGCTGAGTGTCAACAGCAACTTTATTTGGGTAACAGGCACCGGCCACACTGATCAGTGCATCGTCACCGCGATCGTTCTGGGTGCCAACGGCAAGCCTTTTCAGGAAGAGCTCGGGGTCAGGTTTGTGCTTCGCAATGGACCTGACGGCGGGGAAACGCTGCTGCCCCATGACGGCAATCCCCTGGAATCGACTGTGCAAAGGAGCATCGCCGGCTCGGCTTCCATCGTCTGCAAGGCCGGGACCCGCTCGGGCACCGTCGAGATCCTGGCCCAGCTTGTTGACTATCCCGCCATCGTCACCCGCTCGACCCAGATCACCATGCGCTCAGGGCCGCCCTATATCTGGATCGACCCGGCAGATCCGAATCATGTCGAATCCCACATGACCGTTGCATTGAACTGCTTCAACCTCGACGGTTGGAATAACGTCCGGGAATTCCAGGTCTCGGTTTATGTGGGCGATAAATACAATAATCCTGTAGAGGAGGGAACAACCTTATATTTGACTTGCACGGCCGGCATAGTGACTACCAGTACCCGCACCGACGCTCAGGGCCGCGGAACTGCTACCTGGATCACAGCAAATCCGCGTCCCGCCATTGCGCCCAGCGATCCGACCACCCTGGCTCCACACCGCGTGCCGAATCCAAACGCACCAGGGATGGTTCTTAATGTCACTATGCCGGATTTCGAAGGATCGCTGGTGCGCAATAGTTCGGGCTCACTTACAGAAAATGACGGCATTGGCCTGGTCATGTGCTCGACACAGGGCCGTGACCAGGCCGGCCATGATGCCGTCGTCTATGCATTGAATGAAGCTGTCTTCAGCGGCCCCGTGCTGGTCTTTACCGCTGAGGCTGTCAAGAGCAGCCTCGACCCGGGCGAAGCGACCAGTATCATGATCCGGCTGTATGACCTCAACGGAAATCCCGTCGCTAGAGGCTCTACTCTGACTGCCTCTGCGACGGCCGGCAAACTCTCCAGCACTGATCTCATGGCGAAACCGGAGATGTACGGGTTCGGGGAGACCGCTTTCATTGTCTCTCTGGCCAATGATCTCGATCCGGACCAGGATAAAAGCGTCACCTCCGAGGTTACTTTCCGGCTGGAAAGCCCCAATGGAACCGGTACGCGCACGGTGCGCATCTTTCTGCGCGGCAAGGAATAAAAACGAGCGATGGCGATACCAGCTCAAATGGGGGTAGAATCAGATGAATAATTCACAGATGCTGCTCATACTCGGTGCGACGGCGATTTTTTCGTTCATCACCATCAATTCCCATCGCACCGTGCTCTCCGCAGCCGATCTCCGCCTGGATACGGAGCAAGTCATAACCGCCTCGGAAATTGCCGAAACCATGATCAACGAGATCAAAAGCAAGGCTTTTGACGAGGCGGTTACCGACAGCAATACTGTAGAGAACGTCACCGAATTCACCCTTTACATGGGACCGGGCTACAGCGAGTATCCAGGAAACTATGACGATGTCGATGACTATATTACCGATAATAAAAAGAACCGGCCGGTCATTGTCAATACCCCGCGCACCGGACAATTCACAGCAACGGTCGAGGTCAAGTACGTCAGACCGGAGCAGCCCAAAACAGTCAGCGCTATCCAGACCCGCATGAAACGCATCAGGATATCGGTGACCGCAAAGCGTCTCTCCAAAGCTGTTGTCCTGGACAGCTTTGTCAGCTATTGAGGAGGGGAGATGCATAACCTCGATCTCATCGGCTCGCTGGTCATCGGCGGACTCTTGCTTCTGGCCCTGGTCGGGTTCTCCGCTTATTATACTACGAGCGCCCACTCCAACAATGTCAGCCAGATTGAACAACGCAACCTGACCGAATTCGGCAGAGTGCTCGAATACGACTTTAATAAAATCGGCTATCGCGTTCCCTTCGGCGCACCGATCGTAGCCATGGACAGCACCCTGATCCGTTTCCGTGCTGATCTCGATAATGACGGAGTCGTGGACAGTGTGAGCTGGGTCCGTTCCGGAACACGCCCCGATCTTGTGCTGACCCGCCATACCAGCCTGGCGCCGCGCGCCAATTTCCGGATCAGGGTCAAGGATTTTGCTCTCATGGGGTATACTCCGGGCGGCGCTGCCACCCTGTCGCCCTCACTGGTCGATGCGATCGAAGTCAAAATCTTGCTCGAAAAAACAGTCAGACTGACTGAAAACTTTGACCTGGCCGGGGGGTATTGGATACGCCGGTTTTACCCGAAAAACTTGTGAGCTGCATATGGGAAAAATGATGCTGATACTGGTGGTGGCGTTCGGTGTGCTCTTTGGGATAAATGCATTCAACATCATGCAGGCCAATACCCGCATGACCGTAAATGCGGTGGATGAGTATTCACGCATCCAGGCCAAGAATCTGGCTGAGAGCGGCGTCGATTACACCATCATGAAACTGGCTCAGGATACAAGCTGGTCGACTGCCTCGACGCTGCAGGCTGGCAGCGGCACCTTCCAGGTGGATATTCAGAATACTACCAGCCGCTATCCGGGCGGACCGGATGTGGGGGAGTGGGGGAGACTGGTTACATCGACCGGCAGCAGCAACGGTCAGATCGTGACCATCCGCGCGGTCATCCAGATTCCGGTCTCCGATGGGGTTCCGCCCTGGATGAAATACGCCTTGATCTCCGACGAAGATCTCGATCTAGGCGGCAATATCTCCGTGCAGGATGACGGAAATTCGTCCTGGAATTCGGATGTCCACACCAACAAGGACCTGAGTGCCAGTGGCAGCGTGCTCGTGGAGGGGTTCGGTTCCTATTGCGATGATATAACCCTCCATCCCAACGTGGCCTCGCGCTTCTTTGTACCGAACGCCAATCCAAACTCCGCACCGGTCACCAGCCGGGTGCCGAACATCGACATCCCTGTGTTTGATCCAGCACCCTATATTGCCATCGCCACCCGGGTCTTCAGAGGGGCGAGCACTACAATCAACGCTTCAGCGCTGCAGATGGGCAGCTATGAAAACCCGGAAATTGTCTATGTCGAGGGTGACCTTTTTCTGAGCGGGAGTTTCCGTGGCTACGGGGTCTTTATCGTGATGGGCGAGATTCACGTTACCGGCAACGTCAGTACGATCTCCGTCGATCCGCTCGGCAACAATCTGGGTTTCTATTCGGCGGAGAGCATCACTTTTCATGGCAATGCTTCCGCAACAGGACAATTTTATGCGGTCGATGAGGTCGTTTTTTCCGGCAATAATGTCATCCATGGCCTGGTTGTGAGCAAGGACGAGATGAGTTTTCAGGGGAATGTCAGCATTTACTATCGCCCCGCCTCGGAAAACCTGACCAATCCCTTCTGGCCGGGGGAGGTGCAGCGGCCGAAAATCGTCTCCTATTATCAGTAGGGGGGAGACAATCGGATTTCGCCGGGCACTCCGGCAGCGTCAGGCCAGGCGGATGGAACCAAAGATGACAGTGAAACGGTTCAGGAGCAGTCAGTGCAGCTCTCAGGATCACAGTAAAAAGAGCCGCCTCCGGGGGAGAGACGGCTCTTTTTAATTACGGATAGTGCTGATCCGGCCGCAGAAAAATTGACCGGCTGCTCAGGTGGAGGCTGCTTATTTAAAGTGGAAGGCCACGGTCACGCCGACGGTATGGATGCCCATCATGGAGGCCTTGGGCCCTTCGATTTCGTCGGTGCCATCGTCATACTTGCTCGAACCACTGGCGAAGCCGAGCTGGTACTCCGCCGCAAAGCTGACGTTCTTCCAGGGATAGAACTCGGCGCCGAGAAGAGCGGCGAAACCGAGGCTGCTGCTGGAGAGCGTCACTTCATCGGCATCGGGCACCTCTGAACTGGCGGCAAATTGGGTGAACTGGAGCAGGCCGCCGCTGTAGATGGAGACGGCCTCCGACTGCCAGAGATGGTATTCGATCGCCGGCTGAAGGGAGAGCAGGGAACGGCTGTCCACCTCATCGCCGTCATCAGTCTCTGTAGTCACCGAGGCTTTCATGTAGGCGAGGCCTACGCGCAGGGCGATCCGGTTGGAGATAAAGCTTTTGAAACCGACGCCGTAGCAGGGCGTCGTATCAATGTCGCCGCTGTTCTCCTCGATGAGCATGCCTGCGTTGGCTCCATCAACGCCAAAGGAGCCCAGGCCGTTGATGGTGAAAAGCAGCGCCTTGTCACCCTGCCGGATCTGGGGGATGATTTTGTCCGCCGCGAAGGCCGAATTCAGCAGGAGCATCAGGGAAAAACCGACCAGCACCAGAATCCCTCTTTTCATCACATCCTCCTTCTTCTCTTGAACAGTTGCATTGCGTGGTCAAAGCTGCGGCTATGAATGTTCGCGATGAACAGCGGCATCGCGTCCGGGTTGAATGTCAGCTGGACTAGTCAATGGTGATCAGAACATCAATTCTTCTATTCTGTGCACGCCCCTCCTCGGTATCGTTATTGGCCACCGGCCGGCTTTCACCGTATCCCACGGCATCGATCTGGTCCGTCGCCAGAACCATATTGGAGAGGATGTAGGCGCGCACCGCCTCGGCCCGTTTGGTCGAGAGACGCTCGTTATACCGCTCATCTCCTGACGAGTCGGTATGACCCTCGATAGTGATTTTGGCATCAGGATACTCGCGAATCCCGCGCTGGACGCGCGAGAGCAGACCGAAATACTCCGGCTGAATGATCGCCTTGCCGATGGGGAAAGTAAGGCTCATGAGCCGGATGATCAACTGGTTCTCCTCGAGTAAAACCTTTGCTTCTTCCGGCAGGAACATCCTGCGGATCTTGGCTATTTTGGCTTCCCGCTGCTGTTTTCTCTGCAGCTCCGCCTCTTTTTTCGCCAGCTCCTCCTGCAGGGCGCTCTCCTTTTGCTGAGCCAGCGCGATGTCCGTTTCGCTCCTGGCCGCCAGTGCCTCGATCTGCTTTTTGGCCCTCGCCCGCTCGGCGTCGGTCGCCTGCTGCGCTTTCTCGAGCAGTTCCTGCTTCTCCTGCAGATCGTTCTCGAGCTGCTTGTTCTCCTCCTGGAGGCTCCGGACTGAGTTGGCCATCGTATTGATGATGTCGGCGATCGGCTGATCAAAGGCCGCGTCATAGCCGAGTTCTTTTGCCACCTGGGCCAGTCCGGTCTCATAGAGGAGGACCAGCTCCTCCTGTGAAAACTTTCTGGACTGGAGCAGATCGGTGATCTTGATGGCGTGCTGGGCCTGGTAAATGGCTTCTTCGGCCTTGGCGGTGGCGTCGGCGACTGCATAGCGGTTGCTGTTGAGGATCTCTTCAGCGAGGATGAGCAGATCTTTGGCTTTGGTATAGCTCTTGGGCGCCGATTTGTCCGCTTTGGCTTTGAGGGCCGCGTTCAGGGCCTCGTGCGCCGGCGTCATGATGCTCTTTTTGATCGCATTCAGCTCGGTCTCCCTGAATCTGGCTTTGGCCTTGTTGTTCCTCTCGCGCGTGAGCTCCTGATCCGCTCTCTCAAGGGCATTGCCCGCGGAGCGCAGCAGTTCTTCCGCGGCGTTGAAATCCTCCAGAGCGAATTCAGGGGCGCGGGCATTGAGGGCGTCTTCGCGGGCCTTGAGCACCTCGTCGAAAAGGCCTTTCCCCGACCAGAGGGTGTTGTCGATCTGCTGAAAGGCGGCCTCGACCTCAGCCAGCCGCTTCCGCACCTCGCCGGTGTCCTTGCCCTTTTTGAACTCTTCCTTGGCTTTGGCATAGGATTCCACTGCCCGGGCATAGTGGCCCGGGCTGAGCAGATCGGCCTGGCCGTTCTTGTAGGACTTGAGCTGCTTGTCTTTTTCTCCAAAAAGGACATCATACAACTCGGCCTTCTGGGCGTAAATACGCGGAAGCGGGCCGGATGCAAAAAAGAACAGAGCCAGGAGCGTCAGGAGGGTGGAGGCGGCTGATTTCCGGCATAATTTCATGGACAGATTCCTTATGTGGTTGGGATTATTCTCCCTGATGTGCAGGCGATACGATTGCTGAAATATACGGCTGGACGGCTAAAAAAGCAAGCAGAATGGCCATAACTTTTCAAAATACATTGGCAAACCGGAAGGGCGGAAATGGAGATGAGTGGAGGGAGAAGTGCAGAGCCCGTCGGCTGACGCCGGCAGGCTCGCGATATCATTCGTAGCGCAGGGCGGTGATGGGGTCGAGCAGCGAGGCCTTGCGCGCCGGGTAGAGGCCGAAAAAGAGCCCGACCGCAGTGGAAAAGCCGAAGCTGAGCAGGATGGAGCCCGGTGAAATCAGGGTGTTCCAGTTGGCCAGTGTGGCCAGCAGGAAGGAGGCGAGCACTCCGACGACAATGCCGATCGTCCCTCCGGCGAGGCTGAGTACGATGGACTCGACCAGGAACTGCATCATGATGTCGCGCCGGCGCGCACCGATCGCCTTGCGGATGCCGATCTCACGCGTCCGTTCGGTGACCGAGACCAGCATGATATTCATGATGCCGATGCCGCCAACCAGCAGGGAAACGCCGGCGATCGCCGCCAGCAGAAAATTGAAGGTCTCGTTAGTCTCCTGCATGGTGCTGATGATGTCCGACTGGTTGCGGATTGAAAAATCGTTATCCTGATCCCGGTTGAGCCGGTGCTGGCGGCGCAGGATCTTCTCCACCTCGACCAGCGCCTCCTGAACATAGGCCTGATCGAGCACCTTGACGGTGATGCCGGTGAGATTATCGGCGCCGAAGACGCGGCGCTGTGCTGTCGTATAGGGGATGACAATCTGGTCATCCTGATTCTGCCAGCCCTGCTGCCCCTTCTTTTCGAAAACGCCGACCACGACAAAATTGTCCTGGGCGATCCTGATGGTCTCGTTGAGGGGCGATGCGCTGCCGAAAAGATTGGTCCGCACCTCGGTACCGATCACGGCCACACGCTCGGTATTATCAACCTCGTCCCGGGTAATCATGCGCCCGTCAGTCACCCTGACATTGCGGACATCGCAATATTCCGGTACCGTGCCGACAATTGAGGTATTCCAGTTCTTGTTGCCGAACTGGGCCTGAGCCCTGCGGTTGAATTCCGGGAGAACGGCGGCGATATAGCGGCTGTTCGCCTTAAGGGCATCGACATCCTCGGGCATCAGGGTGATCATGCTGCCGGAACCGAAATGGATATGGCCCTGCCGGGACGAACCGGGCTGGACGAAGAGGAGATTGGAGCCCATGGCCTGGATGCGGTCGGCGATGGCCTTTTGCGCACCGGAGCCGATCCCTACCATTGCGATCACCGCCGCCACACCGATGATGATGCCGAGCATGGTCAAAGTGGCGCGCATTTTGTTGGCGGCCAGAGAACTGAGGGCGATCTTGAGACTCTCGTTGAACTCTGAGAAAAGCTTTTTCTTCACCTTTTTTCCTCGCTGAGAAGGGCTTGCGGCCGGTTAATTGCTGCGAAATCCGCTGCGCTGGCTCTGCATCGCCGTCATGCGCTCCCGCTGCTGCGCACTCGCTTCCGTTGCCCGGGAATAGAAAGTGTAGACCACCTGGTCATTTTCAGCGAGACCCGAGAGCACTTCAGTCTGATCGAGGCTGCTGACGCCGGTCTTGACCATGCGGATCGCATACTCATTCCCCTGCTGGATGATGACGCCGCGCCGCAGTTCCTCATCCCCGGCGGCTTGCGCTCCCTCCGGCTGGCCCCTTCCGGCCATCCCACCCGGTGTGCTCATCGGCCCGTCACTACCCGGCCGCCCGCCGCCCGCCTGGCGCATGCCCCTGCCGCGTCCTTCCTGGCCTCCGGCCGCCGCCATGCCGCCCTGTGGCTTGCCGCTTTTTATCGACTCCGGGTCAGTCAGCAGCTTGAGCTTGGCGAGCTCCTGCTGCAGTTCCTTGCGCGACATCAGGGCCTCATTAGGAACCAGCAGCACATCTCTCTTGTCAGCGATCAGTATCTCTACCGAGGTATTCATTCCCGCCTTGAGCTTTGACTCCGGATTTTCAACCTGGATCGTGACCTCAAAGGTGGTCACGTTGGAGACAACCTTGCCCTGGGCGGCAATACGGATCACTTTGCCGTTGAAGACCTTGTCGGGATAGGCATCTGCGACCACCGTGGACAACATGTCGGGCCGGATGACCCCGATATCGACCTCATCGACGTCGGCCTTGACGTAGACCCTCTGCATGTTCGCTACGGTTGCGATCAAAGTCCCGCCGGAAACCGAAGAGATGCCTGAAGCGATGATCTGACCCACCTCGACATCCTTGGTCAGCACGACGCCATCAATGGGGGAGCGGACGACAGTCTCCTTGAGTTTGATGTCGGCATTGTCCAGGTTGATCTTGCCGCGCACTACCTGCGCTTTGGCCTCCACCAGGGCAAGTTTGGCGTTATCGAAATCGGCTGCTGAGAGCAGGCCCTTTTCAAACAACTCCGCCTTGCGGTCAAAATCGCTCTGCTTCTGCTTAACATTGGCCTCGGCGACCTCGAGATCCGCTTTGGCGGTATTGTAAGAGTTCCGGGTGTCGAGCTGATCCAGACGGGCGATCAAATCGCCGCGAACGACCGGATCCGACTCCTCCACCCGCATCTCCTCGATCTGGCCGCTGGCCTTGCTTTTAATCTCCACCTTGTTGATCGGCTCGACTACGCCGCTCGCTGACACCTCGACGCGCAGATCGCCGCGCATCACCTTGTCGGTCTGCGGCAGGGTGGCCATCGCCATCGGCGCCTTTTTCTCGCTGCAGGTAAAAAACCAGATGAACAGGGCCAGCGCGACCCCCGCTGCTGCTATAATCCATTTCTTCATTTGCTTCGAGACTCCATGAAAAAGTTGTAAAATGGCCGGATCCGGGCAAAGGTCACTTTTTGCCCTTGAACCTTTCGTCTTCTTTGCGATTGAATTCAACGAACTTTTGCTGTTGCTCGCTGGTGAGAACCTTGCTGAATTCCGCGCGAAAATCATCGCGCAGCTGCGCGGAGAGGGCCGCATTGTTAACGCGCAGGGAATCAAAACGCACGCGGAGCTGCTGCAGCTGTGTACGCAGCTCTTCGACCTGGGGTTCATTCAGGGAGAGTTCCCTGGTAAATTTGTCGATGATACTCTGCGTGAACTGTTCCTGAGAAGGTTTGCCGTGATGCGCACGTCCTTTCGGAGCCGTAAGATGCAGGAGCAGAAAGCAGAGAGCGAATCCGAACAGAAAAGCCGCGAGCAGGCTGATCAGTGCTTTGGTTCTATTGGTCATTATCACGCTCCTGATGGGATTGCGGGGGATGATTCAGGGCGAAACGCAGCGCCTCCTCATCGTTGTTGAGGCTGCTCCAGCTGCTGCTGTTCTCATAGACAGCGGTATAGCTCTTGATGGCCTGATCGTAGATATTTTCGCCGCGCCCTTTCCAGACGAAAGCGAGCATTGTCAGCAGAAGGAGAAGCACCATCGCGGGCTGCAGCAGCCGGGGAGCAATGTCGAAGCTGCCCCAGAACGAGGCGCGCTGCTGGCTCCGGTATTGGGCCATGATGCGAGCGGCCAGACCGGGGGGAACGGGCGGCCTGGGGAGCTCGCTCATCTCTTGCCGCAGCCGCTGCAGGCTTGCCGCCTCCCTGGCACAGCCGGCACACTGCTGCAGATGCTTTTCAACCCTCTGCTTTTGCGCCGGAGAGACGGCCTGGTCCAGGTAAAGCGAAAGAAGTTTCCGGGGATGACGCCGGTTCATTCTTGATCCTCCCAGTAAGGCCGCAGGAGTGCGGCCAGTTCCTGGCGGGCGCGAAAAAGACGGGACTTGACCGTCCCCAACCGCCAGCCCAGGGCTTGACTGATTTCCACGTAACTCATCTCCTCCAGGTCGCGCATGACGACAACAGTACGCAGCGCCAACGGAAGCTTGTTCAGCGCCTGGTTGAGCTCGCGACGAAATTCCTCTTTTTCCGCCAGCGTATCGGGAGGCGGATCCGCACTGGCGAGGTGCAGATAGTCGTCGTCGGAGATGTCGCTGCCCAGCAGCTTGCGCACGGCGACTCGCCGCCGGTCATCGCGCAGCAGATTGACAGCGATGCGAAAGAGCCAGGCACGGAACGGTGCACGAAATTCGTATTTCTGGATGGCCGGCAGCGCCCTTAAAAAGGTCTCCTGCGAAAGATCCTCGGCCAGGGCCTGATTCCCGCACAGATGCAGCAGGAACCGGTAGACATCGGACGCATGCAGCTGGACGAGGCGCGCGAGGGCGTTTTCATCACCCGCCTGAGCTGCCACAATCAGTTCATGCTGCTCATCCGTATAGACCATTGCCATTCCTGATTACACTCATAATAACGGAAAACGGCCGCAAAAGTTCTCTTGGAACAGGGTAAAATGCGGGCTCCAATATAGCAAATATTAACAAAATAAATCGGGATTATTTTCCCGGCCGATCCCGCTGCAGGCCGTAGTTTGCCCCGTTCTGCATCGGCCACTCTGCAATTTACCCTTGACAATCTCTTGTTTCTTTGCTAAGTTATATCATCTGTTGCGAGGCCGGATCCGATTCGGCCTCTCTTTCTTTTGGGGATGGAATCCGGTTACGGCCGGGAGACCGGTGGGTGGTTTAATCCAGCCTTTTGTGACCGCTATCACCCGACATGATACCATCGCGCTGTAAACTATGCTGTACTCACAACCTGAATCGTCGAGGAGGATGTAATGAGAATCGATCGTTTGCTGTCGGTGACCGCCATGCTGATCGCCCTGGTCGCGATGCCCTGCCTCGCCCAGACCGTCACCCAACAGGTTGGCGCGGTTGGCAGCATTGACTGGTCCAATCAGATCCTGCGCTCAACCGGCGTTGGTTCTCCCAATCCCAACATGCCAGAGACCGCCCAGCGAGCCGGCGCTCTCGAGGCGGCCAAACGCGTCGCCCTGCGCAATCTGCTCGAGACCGTCAAGGGCATGAGTCTCGACTCGGAAACCACAGTGCGCAATTTCATGGTCGAGAATGATGTCATCGTCACGCGGGTGAACGGGGTGCTGCGCAATTTCACCGTGGTCGACACCAAATACATGTCGACCGGCGACATCGAGGTGACCATCGAGATGCCCATATCCGGTGCTCTCGCCGATGCCTTGCTGCCCCAGCCCGCCGGTTCAAGCCTCGGTCCGGTCACCACGGCTCCTGCCACCGCCGTCTGTCCGACCTGCGGCCAGCCCTGGCCGGCGGGGCGCCCGATGCCTTCTCACGTAACCTCCCAGCCGCAGGGCACTGCACCTGCCCCCCAGGGGAATGACGGCGCCTACACCGGCCTGGTTATCGATGCCAAGGGGATGGGGCTTCGTCCAGCCATGTCGCCCAAAATCCTTGATGAGGCGGGGGAAGAGATCTACGGCTCGAAGAACGTCAGCCGTGAATGGGCGGTGCAGATCGGCATGGTCGGCTATGACAAGGATCTCAGCCGCGCCCGCGCCAACGAGCGGGTCACCAGCAATCCTCTCGTCGTCAAGGCCGTTCGTGTTTCCGGCGATAATAAAGCCGATGTCGTGGTAGCCGATGCCTCGGCCGCAGCGATCCGCAGTGCTGCGGCTTCGCAGAATTTCCTCGACCACTGCAAGGTGATGTTCATAGTCGATTAGGGTGCGCCGGGCTCATTGAATCTGGAGAATGTGATGAAACCAAGATTTCTCTGTTATTGTGGGGCAGCCGTTCTTCTGCTCTTTTTGGCCGCAGGCTGCGGTCCCAAGGCCATCAAGGAGGCCTCCGTTCAGGATACCCCCGACAAACATTTCGGCCGCGGGATGTACGAGCTGGAACGCGGCAACCTGACCTCCGCCCGGTCGGAATTCGAACGCGCTGTCGCTCTCGATCCCGAGTATGGCGAAGCCCTGTCCGGATTGGCCATGATCTCCGCCACCCAGGGGGAGTACAAGAAGGCCCATGAACTGGCTGACAAGGCGCTCGGTAAAAACGGTAAATCGGTCGAGTCTCTGGTCATCAAGGGGCGCATCCTCGCCATGGAGCGGAAGGGCGATGACTGGGTCGAGAAAGCGGCGAAGCAGTACGACAAAGCCCTCGCTGTCAATCCCTCCTCTGCCAAGGCCCTCTTTTTCAAGGGCGAGGCCTTCAAGGATGGCCTCCAGTTCGGCGAGGCGGCCAACCTCTACAGCAAGGTGATCGCCCTCAAGAGTGACTATGCCGGCCAGGCGGATCAGGCCTGGGAGCGGATGCAAAAGATTCAACGCGCCTCCCCGGGCAGCGAGGTCGGAGCCAGAATCGCCCTCATCGACGAGATCGACCGCGCTGATGTCGCTGTGCTCTTTATGGATGAGCTGAAGCTCATGGAGATCCTCAAGACCAAACGTGCGCCCGTCTACGATACCGGCTTCAAGGCCCCGGCGGATCCGATGGCAGTGCAGACCAGCGTGACCACGCAAACCGCTGCCGTCACGGATATCGACAGCCACTGGGCCCGGAGCTGGATTAACGAGATCATCGCCGCCAGGGGCATGGAGGTTTTTCCAGACCGTACCTTCCGCCCGGATGAAAAGATCACGCGCGTCGATTATGCCATGCTTCTCCAGAATGTCCTGCTCATGGCCACCGGAGACGAGACTCTGGCCACCAGATACATCGGCCAGCCCTCCCGTTTTCCCGATGTCAACCCCACTCATTATGCCTATAACGCCGTTTGCCTGATGGTAGACCGCGGCATTATGAAGGCGGACAAGATGACAGGAGCCTTTGATCTAAAGTCGCATGTTTCCGGCGCGGACGCCTTGCTGATCATTCGGGAGTTTCAGAACGCCATGCGTCTCGCCTTCTAGTCCTTGTTATATCCCGGATTCTTCCAGGGAAAGGTGAGCGATGCGATCGATCCCGCTCACCTTTCTTGTACCTGAGCCTGTGAACCGCGGTGTTTATCCACAGAAGTGAGGAGTACTCCTTGAACAGAAAAATCCTGCTCATCCTTGGCATTGGCCTCCTGTGGTGGAGCCCCTTGCTTTCGCAGGCACCCGCCGGAGGCACCCAGGTCGAAGCGGCCGGCTTCGGGGCTATCACTTTCAATGACGTTCCGGCTGCGCGTGATCGCGCGCTCGACGATGCCAAGCGCAAGGCCGTGGAGTACGTCCTGGGCACGGTCATCGACGCCCAGACCCGCGTTGAAAATTATCAGGTGATGGAAGACCGCATTCTCTCCTGGACTAGGGGCTATGTGCGCACGTTCAGAATCCTGGGTGAGGGCAAGAACGGCGAGGATATGTATGAAGTAAAGATACTCGCCACGGTTGATCAGACCAGCATGGCCAGGGATGTAGAGGCCGTCCAGAATCTCATTCAGAGCATGGGCAATCCGCGCGTCATGTTCATCATCGATGAGCAGAATATCGGCGCAGCTCAGGATCGCTATCACTATTTCGAGGTTGACGTCACGGTCTCCGAGACCACTCTGATGAACAAATTCCTCGAAAAGAGTTTTCAGGTCGTCGACCCCGCGGTCGTCCGTCAGAACCGGGAGCGGGATGCGGTCGTCGCCGCCATCAACGGCGATCCCAAGGCGGCCGCTGCCATCGGGGCCGCCCTCGAAGCTGAAGTGGTCGTCACCGGCAAGGCTATGGCCAAAGTGGCTACCGGCATCAATCTCGGCGGCATGAAATCATGCCAGGCCAGCCTCACCGCCCGGGTTATTGATGCCGATGTCGGCACGGTCATCGCTTCCGCCAGCAAAACCGCTGCCTACCCTCATATCGATGAACTGGTGGGAGGGAGCAAGGCGATCGAAAAAGCCGCCAACCTGCTCGGCGACGAGCTGATCGCAAAAATCCTCGACAAATGGCAGAGCCGGGTCTACAGCGCCAATACCGTCAAACTGCTCGTAACCGGCATCACCAGCTACAGCGAGGCCGCCAATTTCCGCGGCGCCCTCGGCTATGCCGCCCGTGGTATCAAATCGGTCAACCAGCGCAATCTCGCCGGTTCCACGGCCGAATACGATGTGCAAATCCAGGGCAACGCGGACCAGCTCGCCCGTGAGCTCGACGGACGGGAACTGAAGGACTATGCCCTCTCCGTGCTCAGTGTCACTGCCAACAAGATCACGATCAGGCTCGCTCATCTCCAAATGCCCGAAACGGAGATGGATTCAGAACCTGATTCCTCTGTGGTGGAGTAACCGGGACGGAAAGCTGGCGGGCAAACAGGGAAAGAGAGGAGTTCTGCATGGGCAAATCCTTAAAAGGTCACGCAGCAGTCGCGCTCCTGCTGCTTATGACAGCCATTGGGGGGCTGATGGCGCAGACCCCGGTCATGAAAAAACGCGTTGCGGTCTTTACCTTTGAAGACAAGACCAGCCACAAAAACCGCTGGTGGAGCGGCCAGTCGGTCGGTGAAGGCATGGCCGATATGCTTATCACCGAACTGGTCAAGAGTGGACGCTATCAGGTCCTCGAACGAAAGGAGCTCAACCGGGTCATGGAGGAGCAGTCCCTTGGCCTCTCCGGCGCTGTTACCCAGGAGAGCGCCGCCAAAGTCGGGCAGCTGCTGGGTGTCGATCTGGCTGTCATCGGAGCGGTCACTGAATTCGGCTGGTCAGAAGATAATATGGGGGGCAGCCTGAATCAAAAGGGGCTCGGTCTGGGCCTTAAAACGACCGCCGCCACCGTGGCTGTCGACGTTCGCATGGTGAATACCTCCACCGGCGAGATTCTCGCCGCCGAAAATGTTCGTAAAAAAGAGTCCAAAAAAGGACTCGCCCTCAGTTCCAAAGAGTTTGATTTTGAAAATCGGGACAAATTTGACGAATCGATCGCCGGCAAGGCAACCCGAGCCGCCATCGACGAAATCGTCAGCAAAATCGATGTCAATACCGCCGGCATCGTCTGGCAGGCCAAAGTCATCAAGGCCGACGCTGAGGTTTATATCAATGCGGGCGCTTCCGCCGGGCTCGTGCCCGGTCAACGGCTGCTCGTCTTCCGGCCGGGGGAGGAACTGATCGACCCCGACAGCGGCATCTCGCTCGGTTCCGAGGAGAGCCAGTTGGGCATCATCGAGATCGTCAACAACACCGTCGGCAACGGCAGGGCCTCCGTTTGCAAAATTATCAGCGGCAGCGGATTTCAGCGCAACGATATCGTGCGGTTGAAATAGCAGCGACTTGCTGCGCCTCCGAACGGGCGCCTGACCGCTCGAAAAGCCTGCTTGTGACCCGGACCCAAGTCAAGGGGAGATACCCATGTTCGGCTTTTGCAGAATACTGTCAATCCGCTCCAGATCGACTGCGGCGCTTGCTGCTGCTGTTCTGGTCTTCACTGTCACGCCGGCCACAGCCGAAAAAGTGGGGACGATAACCTTTCTGCTCGGCGCCCGGGGAGACATCCAGGTCAAACCTGCTAAAAGCGAAGTCTGGTCTCCAGCCAGACTTAAAGCCCCGGTTATGGACGGCGATATGGTCAAGACTCTCGTCGAATCCCGCTGCGAAATCACCCTGACGGACGGGACGATCATCCGCATCGGCGAGAACAGCAGCTTCTATTTTGTCGATGTCAATCTTAAAAGACAAACCCGCCAGCTCAAGGCGGAACTGCCGCAGGGCGAAAGCTGGATCAATGCCTCGACCGCCAAACCGGGTAAAAAGGATTTTCAGCTCAAGGCGCCGACAGCGGTCTGCGCGATCCGGGGAACCATCTACAGCGTGACCGCTGACAGCGCCACCACCTGCAAGGTTTACGATGGCAAGGTCGATGTCGGCCCTGTGACCTCCTGGAGCACCTCCATGCCCCGGGAACCTCGCGGCGGCCCCCCGCGGCAGGTGCAGGGCCCGGTGCAAGTCGCCGGCCCCTTTCAGGTAACTCTCGAGGAGTGGCAGCAAATCGTCCGCGGACAGCAGATCGTCGTGCGCAAGGATGGCAAATTTGCCAAGTCACTCTTCGACCAGCAGGCGGATTCTACCGATGAATGGGTGAAATGGAACAAGGAACTCGACGCAAAGGCAAAAAAGTAGCGTGATGGACTATAATCGATCAAAATACGACCCCTTCGAGATCCTCTTTATCGTATTTCTGGCCCTGCTGCTGGCCATGTTCTTTTACGCCTTGCGTCTCACCCTGATTCCGCCGCTGCTGGCCCTCATTCTCATCGCCGTTCTGGCTCCCTTGCACAAAAATCCCCTGGCCAGGAACCTTCTGGTCGTGGTGATTGTGGTCTTTCTTTTCTGGTTCATCCGCGATACCCTGGACATCCTGACCCCCTTTGCGATCGCTTTCGGCCTGGCCTATCTTTTTGACCCCCTGGTCACCCGGCTGGAGCGCAGGAACGTGCCGCGCCTGCTCAGTGTCAGCATTATTGTCTTTCTCAGCTTGGGCGCTTTTATCCTGATCATGATTCTCTCGGTGCCGAGAATCATCAGCGAAATTGGCAATATGGTCTCCTTCGTCATGGGGCTGCCTCCCAAGATCGGTGAGTGGATCAACACCGGCGGGGTCGCTATCTTTGGTGATACCCAGGAGGAGGTGGCCAAGATCCAGGAGATCCTCAATCGCGAGGTGCCGCACCGCCTTGCCAAAATTTCGGATCTGCTCATCCAGAAGGTGATCGAGTTCACCCAGGGACTGCCCCATATTTTCCCCAAGCTGCTCTATCTGATCCTGACGCCGTTTCTCTTTTTCTATCTCCTCAAGGATTTCCACAAAGTGCGGCGCTGGATCCTTGAACTGCTGCCGATCGAGACCAGCTGGGTGGTGCGGGAATATGTGGAAAAGGTTGATTCCATCATTTCGGGCTTTTTCAGGGGACAGTTCATCGTCTGCTTGCTGGTGGGCATTCTGACCACTCTGCTCCTGCTTCTCTTCCGGGTCGAATATGCCCTCCTGATCGGCATCATGGCCGGCGCCCTCAATATCATTCCCTATGTCGGCCTGGCCATCACCCTTTTCGTCGGACTGCTGACCGCTGTCGCCAGCCCAGATCCGCTCATGACCAGCCTGAAGGTGATCATCGCTGTTGAGAGCATCCGCATCCTCGAGAATTCTGTACTCTCGCCGCGCATTGTCGGCAACCGCGTCGGGCTGCACCCGGTCTGGGTGATCTTTTCAATTCTGATCTGCGCCCATTTTCTTGGCTTTGTCGGCCTGATCTTCGCCGTTCCGCTCGCCGCTTCGTTGAAGATTTTCATCTCTGTGGGCATGCACTCCTACCGGCGCAAAATCTGGCGACGCAAACGCAATGAAAATTAGCGTTGTGCAACCGGATAGCCTGGCTGCCAGGCTGGGCCTGCAGCCGGGTGATGATATTGTCGCCATCGATGGCAAAGATATCCGCGATCCCATCGACTTCCAGTTCTACTCGGCGGAAGAGGGCTACACCATGCACCTGCGCCGCGGCGAGCACATATGGAATGTGCCTGTCGCGCCGGAAGAGAGCGGCTGGCTCGGGGTTGAATTTGCCGAAATGGAGTACCGCTCCTGCGGCAACCACTGCGTCTTTTGCTTTGTCGATCAGAATCCCCGCGGACTGCGCAAATCGCTCTATTTCAAGGATGAGGACTACCGCCTCTCCTTTCTCTATGGCAACTATGTCACCCTAACCAATCTATCACGCAGCCAGCTGGAACGCATCGTCGAACAGCGCCTTTCGCCGCTCTATATTTCCGTTCACAGCACGGAAGACGATCTGCGCCGCAGGATGCTCGGCTTGCGCAGAAACGACCGGCTGCTCGAAAAGATCGATTTTCTGGCCAGGGGCGGCATCGAACTACACGCCCAGATCGTGCTCTGCCCTGACTGGAATGACGGCGAACATCTTGAACGGACTCTGGCCGACCTCTCCAGCTTCTTCCCGGCGGTCCAATCCGTCGCGGTCGTTCCCCTCGGACTCACCGGTCACCGCGAAGGTCTGACCACGCTGCGTGCCATCACTGCCGCAGAAGCGGCCGCCCTCCTCAACCGGCAGAAGCGCTGGGAAAAGGAGTTCCGCACCCGCCTGGGCATTGCTTTCGTTTACCTGGCGGATGAGTTTTATCTGCTCGCCGGCGCGCCTCTGCCCGCGGCTTCGCGCTATGACGATTTCCCCCAGATCGAAAACGGGGTCGGCATGACCCGCGCCTTTCTGAACCGATTTGCAAGGCAGAAATACCGCTTTCCGCGCGAAGTTAAACCCGTCAGGGTGACAATCGCAACGGGTGAACTCGCCGCCCCCGTCCTGGCCGACCGGATCCTGCCCGTCCTCAACACCGTCAAGGGAGTGCAGGCCGAACTCATCCCGATCCGAAATCGATTCTTTGGCGGCAAGGTCACGGTCTCCGGACTTGTCACCGGCGGGGATATCATCGAAGGGCTGCGCAGCCGGACGCGGCCCGATCTGATCATGATTCCACCCAACTGCCGCAACGGCGACGGCCTCTTTCTGGATGGCCTCGATGTCGAGGAGCTTGCTGCAGCCCTGAAGAGGCCTATTCTGGCACCGCAGGAGAGTTTTGCAGAGTTGTTTACCTATTTGAAGAGAATATGAAGAAAAAACCCGTCATCGCAGTTGTCGGCCGGCCCAATGTCGGCAAATCCACGCTTTTCAATCGCATCATCCGCAAGCGGGAGGCCATCGTCGATGATCAGCCCGGCGTCACCCGCGACCGCAAATATCAGCCGGCTGAATGGGCAGGTTTCGCCTTCGATCTGATCGACACCGGCGGCTACGTGGCCAACAGCAAGGATATCTTCGAACAGGCCATCCGCGAACAGGTGCACTATGCCATCGATGAGGCCGATGTTATCATCTTCGTCACCGATGTCACCACCGGCATCACCGCCATGGATGAGGAGATCGCTCGTCTGCTCCAGCGCGTCCAGTCCCGGGTCATCGTCGCGGTCAACAAGGTCGACAACGAGTTTCGCGAGGCCGATATGGGCGAATTCTACCGCCTCGGCCTGGGCGAACCTTACGTCATCTCGGCCATGAGCGGACGCAGCATGGGAGATTTCCTCGATGCCCTCATCGCTCTGCTGCCGCGTAAGGAGGCACCGCCCGAAGAGGAGGAGAAGGGAGAGACGGTGCATATCGCCATCCTCGGCCGGCCCAATGTCGGCAAATCCTCCTATGTCAATGCCCTGCTTGGCACCGATAAACAAATCGTCACCCCCGTGCCCGGTACAACCCGCGATGCGATCGACACCCGGCTCCGCTACAAGGAACGCCAGATCAGCCTTATTGATACAGCTGGACTGCGCAAACGCGCCCGGGTTAAAGAAAATGTCGAGTATTTCAGCACAGTGCGCAGCTACCACGCCCTCGAACGCTGCGATATAGCGGTCGTCCTCATCGATGCCACCATGCCGATTGCCGATCAGGACAAGACCATCCTTCAGGCGGCTGCGCAAGCCGGCAAAGGGATCGTGCTCGGCGTCAACAAATGGGATGCGATCGAGAAGGACAACCAGACCGCGAAAAACTTTGAAGCCGATATCAACGAGGCCCTCAGAGATCTTGCTTTCATCCCGATGCTGTTCATCTCGGTTCTCGAAAAACAGCGGGTTTTCAAACTTCTTGATCTGGCCCTCACCGTCTACGACGAATGCCAACGTTCGGTGTCGACTCCGGAGCTGAACCGTTTTCTCCAGGATGTCGTGGAGAAAAATCACCCGCCCGCTTATGGAACCAAGTGGGTCAAGCTGAACTATATGACCCAGGTGAAGGTCAATCCGCCCGTCTTTATCATTTTCACTAATGAACCCCGCGGTATCAAACAGAACTACCGCAATTATCTCGAAAACCAGCTGCGGGCCCGATTCGGATTTCTGGGTGTCCCCATCCGATTGGCCTTCCGCCTTAAAAACTGACGTGCCCATGCGATTGCATACCATTCTCCTCATAGCGGCCTTCTGGGCCGCCGGCGCCCAGGCCGGGCAACAGCTTCAGATGATGCTGCAACAGGATCTGGAAGCAGGTGCGATCTCCAGGGCGGAATACCTCGCCTTTCAGCTCATTGCGGCTGAGGATCCAGCCCGGCTGCCTCCGCGCTACCGGGGCGCCGGTAATGACCACCTGCACTGCTCTTCGCTGTTCTCGGCGGAGGCCAGAGCGCTCCTGCCTGCACTTGCAGCAGAAGAGAGAAACCTGCTGGCGCCGCTCCTCGCCCGGCCGGCTATTGGCCGGCTGCCACTTTCAGTTGTCAGCCCGGCGGGCCATTTTCGCATTCATTATGCAGAGACCGGCTCGGACTCGGCCGCCAGCGATTTCGTCGCGGAGGCCTGCCTCTCCTTTGACTATGTCTATGATCTCCTTGTCAATAAAATGGGCTTTGCACCCCCGCCGGCCGACGGCGGCATCGATGGACCCGAACTAGACATCTACATCATGCGCTTTTCGGCTTATGGCGAAACACGCTACGAAAATCCCGTCGAGGGCTCGGACAGCCAGCGCTACACAAGCTATATCGTCATCGACAACCGCTTCACCGGCTCCGGCTTTGAGACCAAAGGCATCGACGCTCTGCACGTCACAGCTGCGCACGAATTTTTCCACATGCTTCAGGGCGCTTATCGCTTTTTTCCATCCACGCGCATGGACTCACGTTTCCTATTCGAAGCATCCTCGACCTGGTTCGAGGATGTGGCCTACAGCGAGGTCAATGACTACTTTCAGTACGTGCGCAGCCTCTTCGCTTCACCCAACCGACCGTTTCACCTCTTCTCCAGCATGACCTATGGGCTGGGACTCTACATGACCATGCTCCACAAGAGTCATGGCTATGCCCTGATCCGCAGGATGTGGGAGGAGCTGCGCGACCAGGAGCCCCTGGATGCCCTCGACCGGGCCCTGCGCAGCGAGGGCAACGACCTTGGTCGCTCCCTGGCCACCTTCACAGTCTGGAATGCCTTTACAGCCGGATTCGCGGACAGCGTCCTCTATTATCCCGACAGCCCCGGCTTTCCAGAGATCACGCCGATCGAACAGATCGCCCTGACGGGTGAGCAGGCCATCCTCAATGAGTGTTCCGAACTGGAGACCCACTATTACAAGATTACGGTCGCAGCTGGGGGAAGCTATACCATTACACCCGTTTTGGACCACGCGGCGCAGTGGCTTTACACCCTGGTGATTCACGAACCCGGATACCCGTCCCGCCACTTCACCATTGCCGGCGAGACGCCACTTACTTTCGGGCCGTTGGCCATGGAGTGCGAGCTTCGCCTCGCCGTCGTCAATATCCAGTGGCCCTCCGCCGGAACGCCGCAGCACGATGCCACCTACTCCTTCCGCTTTTCTCCCCGGACCAGTTCAGAGCAGCATGAGGATGGCGTGGTCATGATTTCACCCTCGCCTTTCAGACCGGAAAAGGACGAGCGCATGCAGATTCACTTCTACAGCCGGGAGCCGGTCAGTGAAGCGGCACTCCTGATCCTGACCGAAAGGGGAGAGGTGGTCTATTCGCGCACCATGCGTAACCTGCCCCGCGGCCTCAACTGCCAGTTCTGGGACGGACGCGACAGCTCCGGCCGGCCGCTCCCTTCAGGCATCTACCTCTGCGCCATCCGCGGAACTGGCCAGTTCAAGCCACACAAGATGGCATTGGTGCGCTAGCTGTTGTCCAAAAAGTGAACAAATTTACTTGACAATCCGATAATTTATTAATAACTTTGACAGCGCTAAACAGCGCCAAATCAGCAGTTAAGTGCCGATTTGGAACGGACATCTGTAGCGTTCTGATACATGAATGAGCGGAAAACCGCCATCTCCGTGTTGCAGGGGTATCATAGCCGCCTGACAACAAAGCCCGGCGTGAATGGATAGTATTAACATAATAATAACAATAGGTAAAGTACAGGTAAGCCGGCATTTTTCGGCCGGTTACAATATAGTATTCTCGCACGCCTGCTATTGGTATAGTTTTTGCATAAGTTTTCCTGAATGGTGGGCAACCTGGTTTAGGCATCGGATCTATTCTAATTAGCTCAGAATCAACAAACTCTGAACACCTTCCTCAAGGTTATATGAGGGGAGAACTTATGAAACGCAGTATCATCGTCATCACCCTCACCGCGCTGCTGATCTTTACTGCGATCGCATCGGCACAGGAGACAGGCACTGCCCAGCCTAAAAACAGCAGGATCGGCCTCGGCTTCAACATTGGAGCCCAAAAACCTTACTGTGACGTTCTGCACACGGGCGCCGGGCTGGCCGGGGAGTTCATGATGCGCTATCTCCTCAGCAACTATTTCGACATCTCTCTCGCACTTGGCTACGGCACCCTGAACGATGGTTTCAGCTACAATACCTTTGTCACCGACCTCTTTGCGGGCGATATCAAGGCCAATATCCACCTCAGCAAACCCGGCAATACCAACCCCTATCTCTTCGTCGGCGCCGGCTTTACCAACTCTTCCTACACCCGCAACAAATGGTGGGCAATTGGCTCCCCGGAATTTGAAGACAAGCGCGTCACCGCAGGCGCTTTCATCTATGGAGCAGGTGTGGAGTTTATGCTCACCCCGCAGGTGGCCCTCAATACTTTCATGGATTATCGCTTCAGCACCGGCGATGCTCTCGACGGCGCTGAGCTCGGCAAATACAAGGACGGCTACCTCAATGCCCGCGCAGGAATCACCTACTATCTCAGCCCGCGCTCAGGTAAAGCAAAATCGGACCGCGACGATCTGCTCGCCCTGCAGCAGGGCCAGCTCACCGGCTCAGAGCAGTCCGGCTCGGACGGCATGGATATGTTCGAGGCGAAACTGGACAAGATGGAAGCCGGCGACGCCGAGCTGAGCATGGAACAGTATGTCCGCCTGAAATCCAGAGTTGATGAACTCAACCAGCTGATCTCAATCAAGGAGACCGAACTGGATGAACTGCGCTCGACCCTGGATTTCAAGAATCAGCGTATCACTGACCTCGAGTCCACGCTGGCGAGTACAGAAACCGAATCCGGCAGCGGATTGAGCGGCGATTTCTCGTATAATTACGAAGAAGCCCTGCGCGCCTTTTATGCACGGGATTACCGTCGCGCCGCCTCCATCTTTAGCAATCTGCTCACCACCTATCCGACCCATGCCTTGGCGAGCAACTGCCAGTACTGGATTGGTGAATCGATGTTCGGCCTGAAGGATTACGAACAAGCCTCCGCCGCTTTCCAGGCGATCTTTAATTTCGACAATACCACCAAAAAAGACGACGCCACCCTGATGCTCGGCCGCTGCTTCTATGCCCTCAACGACAAGAGCAACGCCAGAGAGTACTTCCAGTCGGTGATCGACAAATATCCCGGCAGCGAGTATATCGACAAGGCCCGGCAGTGGCTTAGAAGACTCTAGCCATAAATGAAAAAGGGCTGCATTTGAATGCAGCCCTTTTTTTATTGCCCCACCCTGACCCTTTCAACCGCGCGGCTCTTTGTTTTTGCTGTACTGGTCGACAAAGGCGCGGATATCATCGAGGTGCGCGAGAATCAGTTTTGCTTTCGATACCCCGAATGAAAATGGATAACGCTCATCCGGATTGAGGGTCAAGACCGGATTCCCCTTGAATTCACCCACTACAGGCTTGTTAAGTCTCTCTTCCTGATCCACTTTCAATTCTCCTTTTTAGAGTTGAGCTATTTGCTTTTCATGTCATATACGCCGTCCCAGTCGGCCGGGACCGGCTTCTCCAGATAATTGAGGCAGCGCACGGTGTACATTCGCGAAGGGCCGTCATGCGGAAAATAGCGCAGCACTCTGCGAAATGCAACCAGCGCATCACTCCAGCGCCGGTCACGATAGGCCGACAATCCCTCGCCGTAGACCTCGATCAAATAATCCTGTTCAAGCTGCGGCAGAGCATCCATGCTGCGCAGCTCATAGATGCGTATCGCCTGTGAGCGGCCCACGAGCCGCACCAGATCAAGCTCACGTACCAGCGCTTTCGCCGAAATCAGCTTGTAGGTGCTCTCCGAGATGATGATGCCGGTTTCATACTCCTTGTTTGCACCCTCCAGTCGTGAAGCAAGATTGACCTCGTCGCCGATGACTGTATAGTCAAAGAGCTGTCTGGAGCCGAGGTTGCCGACGATCATCTTGCCCGTGTTGATGCCGACGCCGATATTAAAACGCGCAAAGGGCTCGTCGGGCCAGCTTTTCTGCAGTTCTTTCAGACGCTGCTGCATCTCAATCGCAGTCCGGCAGGCCTTTTCGGCATGATCTTCAAAAAAGTAGGGCGCGCCGTAGATCGCCATAATCGCATCACCCACAAACTTGTCGAGCGTGCCGTTCTCGCGGAAGATGATCTCAACCATCTCGCTCAGATATTCGGAGAGCCTCGCCGCCACCGCCTCCGGCTCGTGCGCTTCGCTGTAGCGCGTGAAATTACGGATATCTGAAAAGAGCACGCTCAGCTCCTTGCGCTCCCCGCCAAAGCTGGGAAGCTCGCCCGAACTGAGCATCTTGTCGACCACTGCTGGCGCCACATACTGCTGAAAGGTCTGCCGGATCAGTTTCTTCTCCCGCTGTTCAACCACCACCTGGTAGGAGACGTGGCCGAAAGTGGCCAAAGCCAGCGCGATCAGGGGAGTGGCAAAAGGCAGAATGACCCTCAAGTGACTGAATGCGAGAAAGACGATAAAACCGAAGAGGATTGCGACCAGCAGTACAGCCGCAAGGCCGCGCAGCCCCTGCAGCCAGCGCGCCTGGACTCCCGCCGCGAATGCGAGCAGCAATGCGAGAGCGAGAGCCATCCATTCCGGCGCGGCGCTGATGAAATCGCCCCGCAAGATGGTGCTGAGCGCATTGGCGTGCAGCTCGACTCCCGGCATCTTTTGCTTCACGCCACCCCAGTCGAAGAAGGGGGTGAGTTTGTTGTCCTGCAGCTCCTCCGCCGATGCCCCGACCAGGACGATCTTGTCCCTGAAAGTGCCCCATTCAAGGTACTGGGCAAAGATGTCGGTGTCTTCCTCCTCATCGAGGGCGAAACTGGAATCGTCAAGGACACTGGCCAGTGAATAGGTGCGAAAAGTGCGCGCGGGGCCGCGGTAATTGATAAGGAAGGTGTTGGTCCGGGCGCGAGGGAATATGGTGCTGCCGATTTTGAATGGCATGTTTCCCGCCACCGGCAGGGTTTCCCCGCTGTCACCAGCGAGCAGGCGCGCGGCCTCCACCGCCAGGGTGTGGTAGCTTTTGCGATTGACCTGCTGGTACAGGATGTAATTGCGGATAAAACCGTCCGCATCCTCAACGACATTAACCAGCCCAAGGGCGGCACCGCTTTTCATCAGTGGCGCAACCGGCTCGAGGATATGCTGGTTATTGGCCAGCCTGCTGCCGATCTCGAGGACAATTTTGCCCGCCAGCACCACCTTTCCGCTGCGCTGCACCGCCGCTGCCAGGGCCACATCCTCGCCGGGGCGGTCGACGGCCGGTTCCGTGAATTCGATGTCAAAGATGATCAGCCGGGCGCCGGCCGCGGTGAGATGGTCCAGCATGGTCTCATAATAGCTGCGCGGATAGGGGAGCTTGGCCGGAAGGCTGGCCAGGCTCTGGTCATCGAGGGCGACAATGACGATGGAAGTGTCGGGCGGGGTGACCGGTCCGCGCAGGTTGAAGAGAGTGTTGACTCCCTTGAGCTGAAGGTTCTCGACCATCACCAGTTCGCTCAGCACATAGGCCAGCAGCACCGAAAAGAAAGCGACCAGGCCGACAATCCGCCAGTGCTCTTTTACACGCTGCCTGTTCATCGCCATGAGGCCCCGCAAACCGGAAAAGCGCTAAAAGTAGCGGTCATATCGTATCCTGAAGAGGCTGTCGTGGTCATGCCCGCCATCCTGGCCCGCGTTATCGTATTGCCAGAACTGTCCTTCAGCCATGAGGGAGTTGCCCGGGCTGATATGCCAGCGCGCCCCCAGCCGGTACTGATTACGGCTGGTCTCCAGATCATCCCCGGCCAGCCGGCGGGTTACCTGGACCAGCCGTAACTCCGCTGTGGCGCTGAGACGTTCCTCCAGCCAGCGGTACTCCCCGGTCAGGCCCCAGGTGCTGAAATCAACGGGCTGAAAACTGGCCCCCTCGCTGTGATTGCCGCTGTAGCTGAGGGTGGTGACCAGCGGGAAAGGATACCGGCTGGTCAGCGACAGGAGAACAATCCGGTTGGAGAGATCGGGCGAGTAAAAGCCACCCGTGCGCTCCTCCTTGAACTCGTCAATATTCCGGCTGCTGATATAGCCCGCGCTCAACTGATGGGCGGCGTCGAGAAGCTGGAACTCCTGATTGGCCTGCAGGACAAAATCACGAAACCAGCTCTTCTCACGTTCATCGCGGGTGATCAGGGTGTCCAATACCGTACTGATGGCGATGCTCTCCTGGCTCGTTTCGCGCAGGTGATTGTCGCGCAGCTGATCGCGCATGCTGACGCTGAGCTGGGGATAGGGTGCACCCGGAAAAAGCGAGAGGCCATAATTGAGCGTTCTCAAGTTGATCGAAGGATTGCCATCCAGTCGGCTGAAATTATCATCATAGCGCTCATAGCCGAGGTTAAGAAACAGCTTGTTCCTGTAAAGACGGAAGCGGTCCTGAATATAGAGGCCGCGCAGATCCTTGCGCAGCCAGGGATTGGCGAGCGAGAGATATTCATCGCCGATGGAACGGTAGCCGATATTGATCGCATGACCCCACTGGTTGAACTGGGCATTCAGGAACCAGGCGATGGAGCTGCGGGCCCCGGGATCGAGCGGGACAGTACTGTCATTAATGATCAGAATATCAGCCAGATCTGCCGGATCTATGGGAAGTTCTGTGTCATCGTTAAATATCTGCTTGATGTCTTCCGTCGTTGCCGGCCCGTAGGATATGTCCCGCGTAAGCAGGCTCAGCGCGGCAGCTCCGGTGAAAACCAGCCTTCCATCGAGGATTGCCAGTTTGATGTCCGGCCCCAGGACCAGATTGTCCTTGGGCTGATAGCCCATCCGGATGGAGGAGGAATCATCGCGAATTTTCGCCATGGTGACGCCGAGCTGAAATACTTCGCCGTCGCCCAGGCTGGGCCGCACACCGAGGATGGATTGGCTGAACGTGCCATAGCGGAGGGGTGTGGAGCGGCCGGAATCATCCGTGGTGAAGGTGGTCTGCACCGACCGCTGCAGCTCGCCGTAGACGAGATCGACGTTGACCAGTCCGAGGTGGAGATAGCCGGTGAGGCCTCTCACCCGCCGCCCCGCGAGGATCAGCTCCTGCAGCCGGGGATAGCTGTCGCCGATGCTTGCGCCGGCCAGCCGGTTGCCGATGCTGAAGCTGAAGCGGTTGCGGGGTTGATAGTGCCGGCTCTCCAGCGAAGTGAGAAACAGCCCGCCGCGATAATTAAAACTGCTCACCTGACCCGAAAAATCGAGCCCGGCCATGGCGACGCCCTCGCTCCCGCCGCCATAGCTCTCCTGGAGCATATCGGCATAGGCGTGCGCCTGAAAATCCTTTTTGCCTTGTGCCGCTGGCATGGACCCGGCGCGCGCTTCATCCGCTTCGACGAAGAAGCGGAAGCGCAGCAGAGGCAGCAGCCTCCCGCCCGTGTCGGCAGCCTTGACGGCCACAGTATGGGGGCCCGGGGAGAGCGGGGGAGGATCGATCGAGATGAGCGCATCGCTGATCTCCGCCTGGCGGGTGACCTCGCGGCCATCCATGACGATGCGAACGCTGGCGGGATTGAGGGCTGATGATGTGGAAAAATAAGAGATCACGATCATTACATCATCAGCGGCCAGGGTGGCGTCCCGGTCAGGAGAGAGCAGCTGCAGGGTATCTCCTTGCGCCGGAGACGCAGGGAGAGCTGAGGGCGGAGGTACCGCCGGGGCTTTGGCGGGCGCTGGCCGGGGGGAGGGACGGGTTTCAACGGTGGCCGGCTTGACTGGTGCGGGCGGGGCCCCCTGTACGATCTTTAACTTGAAGGGGTTGTTGTAGGGATTGATCTCCGGCCAGGTGAGCATCGACTGATCGTCCAGCAGAACGGAGATGAAGTAGGAGAGCTGGGCGCCGGTCACAAAGCGTCCCGGAATCTCGCCCCGCCACACGGGGGGCTGACTGACCAGGTCGATAGCACGGTAGGTGGTCTCCCCTTCGCCGCGGAAGTAGAGCTTGCCCATCATTACCGTCCTGCCGGCGTTGGTGATGCTGACCTGTACGGGCAGGTTTTGCCCGGCCGGCGCTTGCCCCGGGGGGAGGTGCTGCAGGGCCGGCTGGGCCTGCAGAGGAAGAGAGCCCAGGCAGAAGAACAGGGCCAGGAGGAGGGAGAGGGGGTGGTGCCGTCGTTCCGTGATCGGAAACATAGAGCCCCTTTGCATGCTATTTGGTATATCTGATTTTCAGATGCTTTTTCTCGCCCGCGTCATTCTGGTATTCGAGGTCGAGCTCCTGAACCTTATCCTCCGCCGCCCAGTTGTCGAATTCTGTGGTCGCCGTGACCTCCGGCTGGCTCCGTTTGGCCGCCCGGCCGGTTTCGCCCTTTTTCACCAGCACCGAACCCAGCTGATTATAGAGCTGGATGATGCCCTCGATGCCGATGATGACGGTCTCGCCGTTTTCGTCGATCATCCCGTAGAATTCGGTTCCCTTGACCGCCGCGACGCTGGAGGGGGTCTCGAGCTGAAATCCACCGCGCCCCGGCACGACCCTGCTCCACATCTGGCCCATTTCCATCAGAACGCGCTTGTGCAGTCCCTTTTCGGTCGTGGTGGTCTCGATCCGGACCTCGGAATCGGCGCGGATTTTCATCATGGTTTTGTCGTCCAGAAAGACGATCGCCACCAGTCCGTTCGCTCCGGTGCGGATCTGGTCCTGGTTATGGAGCCGTGCGCCCTTTTTGAGGGGGCTCCAATCCGCTGCAGATGACTTGACCTGGGCTTCCCCGGTCACCTTGAGCACAAAAGCAACCTCTATGTTCTCGCTGCGGGCCGGCTGGAAAAGAACAAAACAGCAAAGCGCTGCGATAATCCCTGACACTCGGTTGATGGTCTGCATGATCCTCTCCTTTAGCGCTTATTCGACCCGGGATTCGATCAATTTGTACTCCCCGGTGGAGAGCTTGATCATAATGGCCTGCAGCTGTTCATGGGTTATCCAGCGGCCATTGAGCCAGTAGCGGCCGGTGAGGGTAAAACCGTCCAGTTCTCCGCCGCTGCGGAAAAAGAGCGCCGGTTCCGCGCCAACAGAGGGACGCAGGCTGGTGAGCATCTCGCCCAGTGCGATAGTGGCCTCCAGGCTGCGTTTGCCGCCCGCATCGATCCTGAATGACCAGATCTCGCTCGGAAACTCGGCGTCAGCGCCCGAGCTCGGCGCCAGCCCCGTGATCCGCCAGTAATAGATCTTGCCGTCCTCGAGCGGCCAGGCCCCGGCCGGGGGATAGAGATAGTGCGTGCCGTTGATATATTCGGCACCGTCGAGTGCGACTCCGCCGCTCCTGGCCGGATCGACGACGAAAATGCGCTCGAAGCGGATGCGGTCCTGAATGATTTCCGCGGGGCTGGCCGAATCGTGCACGTCCGCCAGCTTTTCCGCAATGGTCAATTTAAAACGGTCGATATTCGAGGTCCAGCGGAAGAGGGGAAAGAGAGCCGGCGTGACACCGGGCAGTGAACGGTCGGCAGGCTCGCCGGGTCCGATCAAATCGAGACTGGTGGGATTGGAGAGATCGAACTCGATATAGGTATCGGAGGGAGTAAAACCGGCACCGGTACAGGGTCTGATCACGAAGGTGAAACGGTAGACCCCGGAAGGGAGCTTGCCGGTGGCAAGGATTTTAGCCTGCACCTCCTCGCCGCTCTCCTCGATGTTGTACTCATCGAGAGAAAACTGCTGCGCCTGCGAAAAGAGGTTGACGTTGGTGATGCGGATGGTCTGGCCGGCGGCGAGCGTGAAGGGATTGGTCGTGCCGCTCGCCAGGAGCTGGGGAGTGCCTCCTTCCTGCTTGCTGAAATCCATATGCAGGCAGCAGATGCGGGGGCTTGCCGCCGTATTGACGATCGAGACACTAAAGATCTCGTTGGTCGCTCTGCCGCGCCCGGTAAAGTTGAAATCGCTGAGGAAAAAGAGACGCAGATCGCGCTGCAGGACCTGCGCCTGAATGATCACCTGCGCCTGAACTGCGGAGACGACGATCATCCAGATCAAAATAACTGTGGCCAGTTTTCGTCCAACCATCTGTTCCTCCTGAGGATGAAAAATACCATCCTGTATATATTGCAAATAGAGTGCCAGCGACGGGTTGGCAAGAGCAATTGATAATTAATGAATTACGGTCCGAAATGCGCTCCGGTGCCGGCCTCTTTGTGCGGAGATGAAATAGTGTCTCACCTGGCGACAGCCAGGTCTGCCGGCCATGGAATGCCCTTGCATTTTGAGGCACAAATGCATACATTAATCAACACGCAACGGC
>ENA-UOWO01000894-UOWO01000894.1-activated-sludge-metagenome-genome-assembly--contig:-NODE-894-length-41346-cov-5.296747_pt1 | contig 41346 bp, 53 predicted proteins | sample MGYA00238148_ERZ761564 | MGnify/ENA primary metagenome ERZ761564 (study PRJEB28885, sample SAMN05720194) | activated sludge metagenome | isolation source: Anaerobic digester | place: USA... | reverse complement strand
TATGCAGAATTCTGTCAGCAAATGCAGCAAATGCGGCTTCAGCACTTTCTGCATGAATTGTTGTATAAAAATGGTCGTGGCCAGTTCCCATCATTTCCCACAGAACCGATGCGTTGTCAGTAGAAATTTCACCACCAATAATAACATCAGGTGTCATACGAACGACCAAATCCAACAGTCTGGCATAGTTGAAGTCGTTTGTTTGTTCAGTGCGCGACAAAACAAAATGAACACGATTTTTCTGGGGTACAGCTATTTCGCGTGCATCTTCGACAGTTATCACACGACTGTTTTGGTCAATCAATGTCAGCATGTGATTCAAAAAAGTTGTTTTTCCAGTTGATGTTGCACCACTGATTAAAATTGGACCACCTTCGTTTATTGCCTGCATCAATCTTTCGTATGGATCATCAGGTCTTTTTTTACTACGAGGTTTTATTTTTAACAGCGGTGTTCCTTCTTTTAGGTGATAATTTTCGAATGGAACATCACCGACACCACCACCACGAATATTCATGGCAATACCACCTGTTATGTCACGGTCATCATATTGAACGTTTGGACCAGCAATTGCTGTAAATCTGTGATTTCCAGGCAGTGTTGCATAAACAACAGGCATGCCGCGAATTGGATCAAAAGGTCGTTCATAAATATTTGCAACTGTATGAATTAAATCCAACAAGTATTCTTTTGAAAGTTTCTCTGAATTATATGCAACCCAAGGAATACGTGCACCATGCAAACGCATCCAAACTTCGCCAGCATGGTTTATTGCGATTTCTTCCACGAACGAAGGTTTATAAAACTCTTCAAGTGGTTTTAATAAAGATTCCAGAACAACATTTGACATTTATATAAATTCTATCATAAATCGCCGCTTGAATCAAAATGCTTTATTTGATAGAATTTACGTAAGAGGTTGGGAATATGAAGAAATTTTTTGCTATTTGTTTATTGCCTTTGGCTTTTGCCGCTTGCACAGAAACAACAAAAGATGCCCCGTATAACGAGGCTGATTTTGCTCAGGGTGGTTCAGATGCCCCACTGTATAACGAAAGAACAAGTCAATTTATGCAGTCTGATAATCAATATGCAAAGATAGATTCGTCAAAGCCCAAGACAGATGAAGATAAAGAAAAAAATCAAAATAAATGGAATACCGCCAGAATGGAAACCAGATGGCAAGAATACAAAGGAACAATGGTTCGAATTCAAATCTTGCTGGGCAACAGTGATATGCGCGAAATGCGTTTAAGACTGGTTCAAAATGCTGATGGAATGGACGTTGATGGTGATGCCAGAACAATTTTATCCAAGGTTGCTGATTTTGAAATGAAACGTGTTTGTGGCAGAAATGCAGATAGTATTGTTATGGTTTATGATAAACCTTCGTTTGATTCTATGCGCCCAACACCTTATTTTGATTACCGTATAGAAGCTGATGGTGTAACTATGCGTGAATATGGTTTCCGTTGCATTTATAAGCAATAATTTTAATATAAAAAATAAAAAGGATTAAAAGATGAAAAAATTCATGTCTGTTTTTGCTGTTATTGGAAGTTTATTTGTTGGTGCATGTGATGCTTCGGATTCTGCAAAAAAAGGTGATACTGTTGTAATTGATTTTGCAGGTTTTTTGAATGGTGAACAATTCGAAGGTGGAACAGCAAAATCATTTCCATTAAAATTAGGTAGTGGGACGTTCGTGCCAGGTTTCGAAGATCAATTAATTGGTGCCAAAAAAGGCGAAGAACGTGATGTAAACGTAACATTCCCAAAACAGTATTATCCAAACTTGGCGGGTAAAGATGTTGTGTTCAAAGTAAAAGTAATTGATATTGTAAAAGAATAAAAAACCGCCAATTCGGCGGTTTTTTCTTAATGATTTTCTTTTTTATAAGTGTATCCAAAAGTGTTTATTACCTTTTTCAATTTTTTCAAGAATACCACCATTTTTTTCAATTGTCTTACAACCTGCACAATTATTTTCTTTGCAAACTATTAATACTTTTTCTAACTTCATTTCTTTTGCTTTTTTTAAAGATTCAATAAGCATTATGTTTCCATAGCCTTTATTGCGAAATTCTTTTGCAATATAACGACCAATATGTCCAACGTCCGGAACAAGTTTATGTCTGATATAAACGCGTCCCACTGGAACATCTTCTATAAACAATATAAATAATGTCGAAGGAACATAATTTTTTGGTAATTCCAAACCAACAGAATTATTTACTTTTATTTTACACCATTCTGAGAATTCGGATTTTGTTAATCCAAAGGCTTCATTTTCGGCACCATTTTCTTCTGCGGGTAATGATTGAAATAATTTATAAACAGAAATATCTTCTTTCTCTCTGATTGGTCTAAGTTCAATATTCACTGATGTTATCATTAGTTATCAGAAATTATTTTTCTTTTCTTAGCTGTTAAAAATGGAACAAAAGCAGTGTACAATATTACCAAAGTCCAAAGATTTCCAGTTATTATGTTATACTGGGAAAATATTTCATATGCAGTTTTATGTCCCAGGATACCAATTAATATTTCAAAAAATACGGTTGCGGTTGCCCAATAAATACCAATTTTTACAAATGTTTCTTTTGATGCATTACCCAATTTTGGAATAAAAATATACGACATCAAAAATATCATTGTGCCCAGAATAACTGCGCTGATTGGCAATCCGATTTTTCCAAAATTTGGAATTAAAACAAATTCACGCAGACCACCATTTATAAAAGCCAGCGGAATTATTCCCAGCCATATAAGAAAAGATTTTGCGATAATTTTATTATTCATTTTTTAATCCACTGAAACAATAAATATCCCAAGTTTATTTGCCAGTTTTATAACTTCTGGTTTATTAACAACAAAACATGTTTTTGTGTTTACAACAATTCCACGTAGTTTTGCCGCAGCAACAGATTTTACTGTATCAATTCCAATTGCAGGAATATCAATTCGCAAATCCTGGCCAGGTTTTGTCATTTTTGCAAAAACTCCGCTTATCGTTTGTTTTTTACGACTGCCGCGAAATGCAATAACACGTTCCAACATACGATGTGTGCCTTCGGCCGCTTCGACTGCAATGACCTGTTTATCAACAACAACAGATGCACCAATATCTTCTGTGCCTATTGTATGTGAAACCGCCACTGCGCGTTCAATATCTTTTTTGTCGCGAGCTGATGGTTTTGTTTTTGTTTGAACACCAGATTTTTCAAAAGTCAGTTCTGGTGCCAAATCCTGGGCAGCGACGACTTCGAATCCTTTTTTACCCAATGCCTTGGTTAATGCAACAGCCATAGAATCATATCCTTTTTGATTTTTCATAATACTTAACAATGCAGATAGTGACCAAAAATCTGGCCAAATATCAGACAAATTCGGATGCCCAATTGCACCAACAAATGTCAGTTTTTTAATTCCCCGTTTTTTACATTCGCGCGCAGCAGTACCACCACCACCCAAGCGAATTATCAAATCAGGCTTTAACCGAGGGTCATAAAATCCACGCAGACCAATAACATAAACGTCCCATCCGTTTTTACGCAGAGCATCGCGTGTAAAAAAAGGCAAGTCCAATGCACCTGCAAATAATGCTATTTTTTTATCTGTATTATTTTTCTTCATGTTATTAATAATACGCGCAAATCACGCTGGAATCAAGTTTGATTTTATGGTAAAATTCATAGTAATTAGACTTAGGTGAAAAGTTTTATGAAAAAAATATCAATACTTGGTTTGTTTTGTTCTGCTTTTGTTGTATTTAACGGTGCAATTGCTAGCTATGATGATGCACGTTTCCGCAGGGAAGTTTCTGATGGTGTCGACGTGTTCACAGCAAAAACAAATGTAAAGGTTCAACAGGACGAAGCGCCAGGTCAACTGGGATTAGAGGTTTATCAAACCAAGACAGAGATACCAGAAGGTGGATTGGGTATATTTATTCCAACAACAATGTATGTTCGTTTGGGTGGTGGTGTTAATTTGGGATTTGCTTCGGACAAGGTAAGTTTAGGTAATACATCGACTGAATTGTCAGGGGGATGGGATGCCCAAATGGGTTTGGGATGGAATTTGTCATCATACGTCAGAACGGAATTGGATTTTCAAACCCAGACTTTCAAATTCTCGCAAAACCAAGATGCACTGGCAACCACAAGAAATTTTGGCGGAAATCTGTATTTTGATTTTGCCAGACGTTATGTCAGGACTGGTGACGTAATAAGACGCAGAACTCTGGTTCCATTTATGGGATTGGGCGCGGGTATCGGAAATTATAACTTTGAAGGTGCAAATGGCGCATCCGGTGATTTTATAGCACCACGCGCAATACTGGGATTAAATGTTATGGTTAATGATTTAGTTGGTATAGATCTGGCATACCAATATCAGATGTTTATCGGAAATGGTTTTGGATGGAATACCAGCAATGGTGGTGTACAAAGCCTTAGCGATTTAATGCTTTCTATCAGAATGAATTTTTAAACAGGAATCGAAAATGAATTTTAAATTTGTACCATATTTATTTTGTTTTTTACCATTTACAGCTAATGCTGCTATGCCGTATATTTCTGAACAGGTAAACAGTTATTCAGAACAACAAAATGGTAAAAATGATTCCCAAGCGTTTGCACGCGAAAGACGTTTTTATGTTGGTGGTGGTTATAACTTTTCTATGTGGCAATCTGGTGCAGATGATACTGTCAGTATTTCCGGTAAAAACACATCTTCGTTCGAGGGTATGGTTGGTGTGCGTTTTACAGATACATTCAGATTGGAAGCCAATTATTATAATTTGAAAGCAGATTGGGATGCATTTTCTATTTCTGGAAACACATTCTTTGTAAATGCATTGTTTGATGCTAGAATTGACAGTATGTATCGATTCTTCCGTAAACAGGTGTTTGTCCCATATGTTGGATTTGGTGCAGGTTTGTCATGGAATTCAATCGATGGTGCAAACGTTGAAAACAAAATTACCCAAGGTGTTTCTGCGCTGGCAGGTATTGGTATTGAAATGGGTGACATATTTACATTGGATTTAGGATATAGATATTTTTACATGTTTTCACCGAAGTTTGATGTAATAGAAAATTTTTCACCAATTGCACACCAGTTTCGAATCGGTGCACGCATAAACTTTTAATAAAATGAAACAATGTCCCTTTTTTGGCAAATGTGGTGGATGTAAATTTGATTTTACTTCGCCTGATTATAATGAATCGAAAATATCTTTGTTAAAAAATTTGCCAATAACCAACAATCCAATTTGGATTCCATCAAAACAGCGTCGTCGCGCTGATTTTGCATTTTTAAATAATGTTTTTGGTTTTTACCAGGCTGGTTCAAAAAATATTATACCAATTGATAGTTGTCCGCTGTTGACAGAACAGATGAATAAATTCTTGCCAGAAGTTTATTCAATGCCATGGACGGGCAGTGGTAGTGTTTTGGTAACACAATGCGATAATGGTTTTGATATTTCTGTTGTGTCCCAGGTTCCATATTTTACGACTGAATTTAAAAAAGCTGCGGATAAAAGCAATGCTATCAGAATTGTTTGGAATGATAAGATTGTAAAACAAACCCAAAAACCAATTATTAAATTTAATGATATTGTTGTTGAATATTTACCGAATGCTTTTTTACAGCCAAGTAAAGCTGGTGAAGATGCATTGAGAAACCTTGTTAATTCTGCTGCACGTGGCAGTAATAAAATTGCAGATTTGTTTTCGGGTATGGGTAGTTTTACATTTGCATTGAATGCCGACGGATTCGATATATTTGGAAATGGTATTAAAAGGGATTTATTCAAAAAACCACTGACAGTTAAAAATTTAAAAAAATATGATTGTGTTGTTATGGATCCCCCCAGGGCAGGTGCGATGGCACAGTGTGAAGAATTAGCAAAAAGCGATGTTAAGAAGATTATTTATGTTTCGTGTAATCCCCAGACATTTATGCGGGATAAAATAATATTGGAACGCGGTGGTTTTAAAATTACAGAATTAACACCAGTTGATCAATTTGTTGGATCTATTCATTGGGAATTGGTTAGCGTTTTTAAAAAATAATTAAAAAATTTATAAAAAAATCCCGCCGTCTGGCGGGTTTTTTGAATGTCCAAGAAAGGAAGGAAAGGAGAAAAAGAATATGGACATTCTAAACTGTAAAAAAAGAGGCCCAGTCCAGAGGAGAGAGAATGTAGGAGGGAGTCTGAATCTCCGGGCCTTCCCAGACGCTTTGCATCTGTGCCAAAGAATTTTCATCCCTCGACAACTGAAATATAATACATTTATTTTATTTGTCAAGATAAATTGTCAAAAAATATTTTTTGTATAAAATGTTGGGTCTTTTACGGTTTTTTACCTAGGAAATCTTACCTGGTTTTTATAGTTGAAATAAAAATAGAATTCAATCATAATTAGAACATAGTCCTAGGAATTAAGGATTTAACAGGGGAGAGAAAAATGACACACGAAGATATATGGATGGCCATAGAGAACTTTGCAGTTGAACATAAGATGTCCTGTTCTGGACTTGCAAAAAACAGTGGACTGGACCCAACTACTTTTAACAGAAGTAAAAGATGGTCCAAAGAGGGTCAGCCCAGATGGCCTTCGACTTTAAGCATATCAAAAATATTGAATGCCACAGGTTCTGATATTTCAGAACTGACAAAGTTTATACACAATTCTGGGAATAATTTTTAATCAAGACTCCTTGTTTGTGAATAAAACCACCGAGTAATTCGGTGGTTTTTTAGCGAAAATATAATCGGCTATTTTTCCTAAAAAGTTTGCAACGGTCTTTTTTATTGTTTAATATGGCATGATGTTAAATGGAATCAGTATCTATGCGACCAATAAAGTATGGCGTAAAATCTTGATTGATTTGGGCGCCACTCTTGTTGACGATTCTAAGCTTGCTGATTTGAACTTCGATTCGCTGGAAGTTCCTGATAATTTGACACCAATAGAATTACAGTCGATAATATTGAATACAATTGATAACAACCAGCGCGAAATAATAAAAAAAATATTTAAAAAATCAGAAGTTCTGCCCAGTTTGCAAAAAAGTATAGTTGTTTTGCTGTATAAAACTGGTGGAATATCTGCATCGGACTTAAAATCTGTTATGGGTTATTCGCCTGATATGGCAACACATACGATTGATACAGCTATTTATCAGCTTAGAAAAACATATGGTAAAGATTTTATAAAAAATGAAAACGGAAAATATTTTATTGGATAACTGATGTCATATAAATTGATTTCTTTGAATAAAATTCCCAGTACGCAGACATATGCGCATGAATTGATTGTGAAAGAAAATGCTGCAGACAGAACTGTTGTTATGGCTGAATCCCAATCTGCTGGTCGTGGACGTTACAGAAGAACATGGGTTTCACATCATGGAAATTTATATACCAGCTTTATTTATGCAATAGAAGAGCGAGATCCAAAATTATCATATGCTGTCGCTGTCGCAATTGCTGAAACTTTGATATCATTTGGTATAAGTCCAAATATAAAATGGCCAAATGATATTTTAATAGATGGAAAAAAAGTTAGTGGTGTTTTGATTGAATATGCAAAAGATTTTGTTATTGTTGGAATTGGCATAAATATAAAAACAAACCCAACAGTTGCAAAATATGAAACAACTAAATTAAATAATTACAAAGAAATAAATAAATCCGAATTATTATCTTCTTTGATGAAGTTTTTAGATGTTTGGTTGGGTCGGGATTTTCTGGTTGTTAGAAAAAGATGGATGGAATTGGCGGCTGGATTAAACAAAATTATAACACATCGTGGACGTTCCGTTGAATTAATAGGTATAAATGAAGATGGCGCATTGGTTTTGCGAAATGGTTCAGAATATATAATGACATATGGTGATGAAATAAGTATCTGAACACCTTGAATTCATTAGGTTTTTTAAGATTTATATTTTTTTATATTGACTTTTTTATCGTTTTGTGATAGTATTATAAAAGTAAAAGTACAAAATATGCCCGCACAATGATGCGGTTTTTTTTTTACTTTTTTAATTACACAAGATTTAACCCGTAAATTTTTTACGGGTTTTTCTTTTGCTATAAAAAGGAAATATCATATGCATTTGACGATTATAAAAAATCCAGACGAATCAAAAATAGTCATGTATAAAATTGCAAGATTGGTTTATGCGGAAACTTTTGGTTCATCACTGGCTGCTGTGGAAGCTTTGACGTCAATGATATCTAACTTATGCATAACTTCAAAAAGAGAATTTTCTGACATAGCCCAAGATAATAATATTTTCGAATCATTAAACAAAAATTCAAAGCGTAATAAATATCTGTCAATTGATAGTGGAAATCGGAATTTTAAAATGTGCATTCGTGTTGTTCAAAGAATGTTTAATGGAAATTTACCAGATTCTTGTTTTGGCGCAACAAAATTTCATCATATCGAGGTGTTGCCAGATTGGGCCAGATCACGTGGATATATCGCAGAAATAGATGGGTTATTATTTTACTTATAAAGTTAAAAAAGGGACTTGTTATGGAAAAAATTATAACAGGCGGCTTTATGGCCGGAAAGAGAACGTATATAGTATCGACCGTCGGAATACTTTCTGCGATCGGTGCATATTTAGTCGGAGATACCACGATATTTGGTGCTCTGCAAACAATTTTTACATTGGGTGGAATATATTTTCTGCGTAAATCAAATGAAAATAAAAGGAAAAAATAGATGAATAAAATTCCAGAAAAATTTCTGAACGAAGACGGAACATTGAACTCTGATGCTTTGATAAAGTCTTATTCTGAACTTGAAAAAAAAATAGGATCAATGATTTCTGTGCCAGATGAAGATTCAGATCCAGATGTGCGTGAAAAATTTAATCGCGCAATAGGTGTTCCAGATGATGCCAGTCAATATCCACAAAATGTTTTGTTCGAAGATGAATCGGTTCGTAATAAATTTTATGAAATTGGTTTGACTGCAAAGCAAGTTGAAAAAATTTATGAAATCGCAGATGAATTTTTGTCACCAGTGCTATCAGAAGTTTTTAGAACACAATATGAATCAAACGCAATTTCTGATTTGAAAAAGTTTTTTGGTGACGAAGATAAAATGAAAGATGCAATAAAAGAAATAAATGCATTCGGACAAAAATTTTTACCAGCCGAAGCATTCGAAGCTCTGAGCGCTACACCCCAGGGAATTCAAAGCATTTATAAGATGATGCAATCAATGGAACCAACTGTTAGAACCGATAATAATGCTGCACAAAATTTTTCAGATTCAGATTTAAGACGAATGATGCGAGATCCAAAATACTGGCGCGAACAAGATCCAGAATATGTTCGCAAAATCGAAAGCGGGTTCAAAAAATTATATTCATAGATTTTTCACTTTCTTCTTTACTAATTTTTTGGTTTTAGATAAAATAAGTTACAAGAACAAAAAAATTTGTTCTACCGAGAAAACTTAAAAGGAGAGAAAGAATGGCATTTACATTCTTAAAACCAGCCGCAAAACCAGCTGCAAAAAAACCAGCTGCAAAAAAACCGGTTGCTAAAAAGCCAGCTGCAAAAAAACCAGCTGCCAAAAAAGTAGTTGCTGCAAAAAAACCAGCTGCTAAAAAAGTAGTTGCTAAAAAGCCAGCTGCAAAAAAACCAGTTGCTAAAAAAGTAGTTGCTAAAAAAGTTGTTGCTAAAAAACCAGTAGCAAAAAAAGTTGCAATGAAAAAGCCAGCTGTAAAAAAACCAGCTGCTAAAAAGAAAGTTGTAAAAAAATAATAAAAGTCCCGCAATTGCGGGACTTTTTATTTCCAGGTTAAAAGATTACAACAAATTAAAACACGCCCACAGGGCGCGTTTTTTTATTCGGTTTGATTTAATCTTTTAATTTTGATTCGCGGATAATTCTGGATGTCTTTTATAGATATTATTTGAACCCGCTTATTTTATTATTTGGCGCGATGATTCGCATAACCAGAAAATAAAATTCCCCTGATGCGCATTTTATGCGTTTTTTAATTTAAAAAACAAAAGGAAAATTTTATGTCTGTTTCCATAGATCAAGTCTTCGTAAAACAATTCGAAGCTGATGTTCATTTGGCTTATCAGCAAATGGGCACCAAACTGCGTTCAACTGTTCGCAGCAAATCTGGTATTATCGGCAGCTCTACCACTTTCCAAAAAGTAGGCAAAGGAACAGCTGCAACAAAATCCCGCCATGGTATCGTGCCGGTTATGAATCTGAATCATGAACCTGTTGAATGTCTGTTACAGGATTACTATGCAGGCGACTGGGTAGACAGTATGGATGAATTAAAAACAAATATTGATGAACGTCGTGTGGTTGCTTCTGCGGGTGCATATGCATTGGGACGCAAAACAGACGAATTGATTATTGATGCTATGAACGATGCAAATGTTGAAGTTGGCGATTACACAACAAATTTGACCAAAGATTTGATTTTATCTGCTGTAGAACAGTTAAATGCAAATGATGTGCCAGATGATGGTCGTAGATTCGCAGTAGTCGGTGTTCAGCAATGGAATCAATTATTGTCAATGGATGAATTTGTATCTAGTGAATATGTTGGTGGCGAAACACCATTGGTATCAGGATTTGAAACTAAAAAATGGTTGGGATTGGTTTGGGTATTACACAATGCTTTGCCAATAAACGAATCTGGTCGTGATTGTTTTATTTATCACGCAGCCAGCGTTGGACACGCATGTGGACAAGAAGTTAAAACGGATATCAGCTGGCATGGTGAACGTGCTGCGCATTTTATATCCAACAGCATGTCCCAAGGCGCCGTTTTAATTGATGCAGACGGTATCGTACGTATTAAGTGCGATGAAACTGCTTCTATCTAATTCAAAATAACCAAAGGAAAATAGAAATGGCATTTCAAAATAAAAACTTGTCTGTGATTGCTTATGCTAATGGATTTACTCTGTGGCATTATGCAGCTGCTGAAACATTGGCAACAATTACTGCAACTGGTTATTTTAATAGTGTTAAAACTTTGATGAACATTGGCGATATTATTATTGTTAATGCATCGGATAACACTTCAATTAAAAAAATCAATATTACGGAACTTAACGTAACAACAAACGCTTTGGCATAATTTTTAGCACAATTAAAAAAAGACCAAGAGATTTTAATCTAGTGGTCTTTTTTTTTTAACACAGGATTTACAAATGCTTACAAAAATTGATTTGTGTTCTTTTGCACTGTTGAAACTGGGCGAAGAACCAATACAATCCCTGACTGATAATTCTGCTTCTGCTCAATTATCCAGGACACTTTTTGATCCAGTTGTCGAAGCTTTGATTGCTTCGCATCCATGGCGATTCGCACAGAAGAAATTTGAATTAACAAAAACGGCTGATGATGAATTTTTGATACCTTCTGAAGTTCTGAGAGTTCTGAAATGTCCAGGAGAAGTAATAGGAAATACAATTATTTCTTCCAGTGATGTGATTTCAATTTCAGCAATAGTTCGCACATTAGTTGAATATTTCCCAAGTTATTTTGTATCACTGGCCGCAACCAAGCTGGCAATGGAGTTTTGTATCCCATTGTTAGGTGATCAAAATGTTTTCAGAATGCTGGCAGCATTATACGAATCAGAGTTGCGCGCTGCAAAGTTTATAGACAGCACGATTTCGGTAAATACTGATATCGGAGATTTTTCGCTGGTCAGTGCACGTTTTTAATATTTTTTACAAAGAGCAAATATCATGGGAAACTTTATTTATACTCAAAACTCTTTTGCATCCGGAGAAGTGTCATCGGAATTTTTTGCACGTGAAAATCTGAACGGGTTGTCAAAATTAGAAAATATGGATGTTATATCCAGTGGGGCTTTGTCCAGACGACGTGGTTTAATGAATGTATCAGAAACGATTGCTGGGACACGATTAATACCTTTTTCTGTTAACGAAGATGAAAATTATATACTGGCATTGACTGATGGTCATATAAACGTTTTTTATAACGGATCAAGAATACAAGATATTATTTCACCATGGAACGAATCTAGTTTGGAAAAATTGCAGTATGCACAAAGATTTGGAACAATGATATTTGTTCATCCCGATTATCAACCCCAGGTTCTGAAAAAAGGAATAATAAATTTTGAATTATCAGTTTTTAGTTTTTCATCAAATGATGATATGACTGTAAATATACCTTTTATGAAATTTGATGACGCCAGTGGAATAAAAATAACAGTAACAACAAGCGCGTACGGTAATAGTTATGCAACATTTACCACAAATAAAAATTTCTGGAACAGCACCAATGTTGGTGGTCGATTATATTTGTTGGGAAAACAATGGATAGTTTATGAATATGTCAGTCCCACAGTTATAATAGCAAATCTTAATGGCAGTTATGTAATTCCGGGATCCGCTGTATCGGATTGGTCCGAAGCAGCATTCGGTACACGTCGTGGCTGGCCATGCAGTATTTCTTTTCATCAAGACAGATTGGTTTTTGGGGGTTCACGTGAATGGCCCAGCGGTGTATGGATGTCCAAAGTCGGAAACCATAACAATTTTGATGCAGGCACAGGATTAGATGACGAAGCAATATTTATAACACTGTTGTCAGAACAGCGTCAACAAATTTGCACAGTTGTCAGCAGTGACAATTTACAAATTCTGACATCAACAGGTGAATGGGCAATATCAAATAAACCATTAACACCATCATCGGTTGATATAAAACAGCACACATCGGTTGGCAGTGTTTCTGAAAGATACTTGCCACCACAGAAAATAGAAGGCAGTACTGTTTTTATATCAAACAGTAAAAAAGATATTCGCGAATTGTCTTTGGACGAACTGAGTGAAAACTATAACGCGACTGATTTGTGTTCTTTGTCAAAGCACCTTATGGATAATCCAATAGATTTGGCATACAACGATCAAACTGGTCAATTGTTTATAGTTATGCAAAATGGAGATATGGCTGTTTTAAATAAAAATTCAAATCTGGGTATTTCTGCATGGGGAATTTATAAAACCCAGGGAAATTTCGAATCTGTTGCAGTTATGGATGGTGAAACATATGTTTCTGTTAAACGCAATGATAAGACTTTTATAGAAAAGTTTTCAGATTTGGCCTTAATCGATAATGGAATTTATGGATTTTCATATGCAGCTTATGGGTTGCCTTTATTAAGTGCAAAAAATTCACCGACAAAAATCAGAATACGAAAAATCAGCGCGCGTGTTCTGAATACAAAATCATTGTTTATAAATGGGTTTCGCGCACCATTGCCCAATGAAGCATATTCAGACGATTCGTCAGGATATTCAGGTGATGTGTCTATAAATTTGTTGGGATCATCAACAGATATAATTCAGCCAGTTTGGAAAATAGATAGCAGTGAACAACTGCCAACAACAGTTCTGTCACTAAGCGTTAATGGTTGGTACACAGTATAAACATATTCAAAGGAGAAAATAATGTCACAAATAGTATCTGATGTAACAGATGTTTTGAATAATAATAAATCAGAAAAAGAAGCAGATAATTCAAGAAAAAAAATATTGGCACAAATTGCGGCCGATGAAAAAACAAAAACAAATTTGGTAAAAAAAACGCTAGCAACCCAACGTGCTAAATACGGTGCTGCTGGGATGTCCAGCAGTGGAATGACCGAAGAAGCCGTTTTGAAAAGGCTGCGTGAAGAAACCGAAGAACCATATAACGAAAAGAAAAGAACAAATTTGGAAAAGTTAAAGAATGTAAAAGCAAAAAAGACAAATCTTTTGGGTTCATTGGTTTCAAATTTGGACAATCTGTTCAAATAAAAAATAATTTATACGGAGTTAAACTATGTATAAAGTTTCATACTTTGGTGATGGTCAGACTTTGGAATTTATTTTTGTATTTCCTTTCTTTCAAGAATCAGATATTCGTGTTGCACTGAACGAAGAGGTTTTAGATTTTTCGCAGTATAACATTAAAATAAATCCAGAATTTGATGGTGGTAGTGTAATATTTGCTGTGCCTCCGATAGATGGTGCAAAAGTAGATATATTCAGACAAATTAGTCTTGAAAGAACTATTGATTATCAGCCAACTTTAAAAATAGACCCAGAAAATCTTAATACTGATTTTAATTTTATATTGGAAGCATTTAAAGATTTTAAATCAATAGATGTTGATTTGGCCGAATGGAAAAATATTCACGATAATGTAGTGTCCAGTATTGAATACACAATCAGTCTAATAGAAGATAAACTTTCCGGCGGCGGTGTTTTAGGTTTGTATAACAATTTATTATCAGTACTTGCCAGTGCTGTGCCGAATTTAATAAATGATTATGGTTCAATAGCTGAAATTGCAAATAATGAAAACGCAGACGATTACGGAATATTATAAATTTTTAGATGAATGGAATAAACTGTTGAATCTGGATACTCCAAAACATCATAAACAAATAACAGAGTTTTTGGCTGATGTTTTCGAAAATTCACCAAAACGCGGATTGCTGATGGCTTTTCGACATTCTGGAAAGTCGTCTGTTGTAGGAATTTTTGCAGCATGTGTTTTGTATCTTTATCCACAAACAAGAATACTGATTTTATCTGCAGAAACAAAATTGTCTTCTCGGATGGTTTCGCACATAAAACATATCTTGGAAAATCATCCAAAGTGTAGTGATATGTTACCAGATGTAAAAAAAGAATGGGGTTCGCACAAGATAACAATCGAACGTCCAATTGGAATTCGTGAACCATCTGTTATTTGTCAGGGAATTCATGGAAACGTAACCGGTTTGCGTGCAGATTTGATAATTTGCGATGACGTAGAAGTTCCAAATACAAGTAACACAAATCAAAAGCGTGAAAGTTTGCGTGAAAGATTGCGCGAATTAGATTTTATATTATCACCAAACGGGGCAATGATTTACATTGGCACCCCACATACAGTTGATACTATTTATCGCGTGGAATAAAAAAAGCATCTAAATTTAGATGCTTTTAAAATTTATATACTGCTGACGAATATACGAAGCTTGGAAAGAATTTCTTTTCCCTGGTCACCGAACATAGGAAGATAAGTCTCGTATTCTGGTAAATCTGCTTGGATACGTGCGCGTGAGCGTTCTGATAGTGGTGCTGCCAAAATATCATTAGCAACTTTCCATAAATAATATGCACGTGCAGTTTTTATAACATTATTCCATTTTTCCATCAATTCATGGTTGCTGGAAAGAGCAGAGCGTATAGCAACCTGCCATTCATCACCAAATCTTTTCACAACATTTAAAGATTTGATTTTATTAAGACCTTCTGAGTCTGGAGCAAATTCAGCAAGTGCGTTTTCAAGTTCTGCAACTTCGGATTCGGAAAGATGAATTGATACAATTGATTCTGACATTAAACCCCCATAGGGAACCAAATCAGAAGAAATAGAGTCCATAGGTGTTTTGCCACTCCGCAGATTTTCAATATGTTGTGCCAACATACGTCCAGTTGGTAATTCTTTGATTTCCAACATTACTTCTGTATCGGCTTCTTTAACGAAAATCTGGTTTACGGTTTTCCATCCACCAAAAATAACATGATGTTGACGATAAAGATTCAAAAGCTTTTGTGCAATTACGCTCGGCTTAGTTTTCATCACTCTCTCCGTGAACTTTTTATTCCATGACGATCATAACAACTTTGTGCATAGTTTTATAAGTTATCTTTTCGTCAGGGGATAAAACTTGTCCGTAAACGTTCCCTTTGGAATCTTCGCGAACGATTGCAATTTGTGCATTAGCAGAACTGTCAAATCCCAGTTTTTCAAAATCAGCATCAACAAAAACAGCCATATCACCAACAACAGGTTTCTTTTCAGAATCTGCAAAAATATAAGATTTTTCAGGAATTGTGCTGCCTAAACGTTTTGTATTTGGAATTACAGCATAGATTCCTTTGCGACCTTCCAAGCTGATTGGAGAAACAATCATTGTTTTATCAGATTTTTTGAAAGATATATTTTTTCCGTTTGGTGTTCCAAAAACAGGGGCCAGTTTTTTACGAGCGCTGTCATATAATTTTGCACCGTACAAACTTCCTGGTAAATCAATTCCAGACAAAGGACTGCCTGGTATTAATACAGATTTTACGCGTTCTTTGACCTTGTTTATTTGTTTGTTCAAATCACCGGATTTATATAGTTTTGCAACTTCGTCAAACATTGTTGCAACAGAGTGTTTAAATGATTTTGCCAAAGGTTCGATTTCTTTTTCATAAACTTCGCGTTGTCCAACTTCGATTTTATGATAAACAGACAATGTCATACCTGCATCTTTGGCGGCCTGGGCGATTGTTTTTCCAGCCTTTTGACGAATTTTGCGCAAGCCACTACCGAATATTTTCAGTCCGCTGCCTTCGTTGTCTGTCAGTCTGCGTTTGATTTCATTTTGCCAAACATCTGCGACTTCATCGGATTCACGAATAAATATATCGGAAAGTTTACAGCCTAAAATATTGCAAATATTCAACAATTGTTTTTGATTCAGACGACGTACGCCTTTTTCAATTTTTGAAACAGCAGATAAAGAAAGTTTTGCACGTCTGGATAATTCGGTCATTTTCATACCATTTGCCAAACGAATATTTCTGATGTTATTTGGGAATATAATTTCTTCCTGAGCCATGACAAACCCCCTTGTTGACAAAAATGTTAGTCAATTTTTTATAAGTTCGCAAGAGAAATAATTTAGGAAAGTATTTTTAGTATTGAATATTGTCTGAAATATTATTCAAATCTGGTTCATTATTATCTTTCTTTGAACCAAAAGAGTTTGTTTTTGGTTCCGCAAAAGAATTGTACCCACTGTTACCATGGTCAAATTCATCCAAATCTTCGAATAAACTGTATTCACCTTTGAATGCCAGGCGCATAGTTTCTGGTTTTCCGTGACGGTTTTTGCCGACTATGATTTCGGCTTTGCCGCGGGCATCGTTCAAACGTTTTGCCCATTCTTCATGTTCTTTTTGCAAGAACTGATCACTGCGGCCGGAAATTTTATACATCGGGTCACGACCGTCCAGATAATATTCTTCGCGGTATGTAAACATTACAATGTCAGCGTCTTGTTCAATTGATCCTGATTCACGCAAATCTGACAACTGTGGTCGTTTATCTGTTCTGTCTTTGGATTCGACATTACGTGATAACTGGGACAGGGCGATAACTGGGACATCCAATTCCTTGGCCAGCATTTTTAAACCACGAGTTATTTCAGAAATTTCGTTAACACGATTGTCGCTGCGTCTTCCACCAGGGGATGTCATCAACTGTAAATAGTCAATTACAATCAATGCAATTCCGCCGTGTTTACGTGCAATTCTGCGTGCGCGTGTACGCATCATTGGAACGGACATTCCAGGTGTGTCGTCAAAATACAACGGTACCTTGGACAGGGCATCTGAATATTGTGACATTTTCAGGAAATCTTCGTCTGTTAATGATCCGTTGCGCATAGAGCTGCTGGAAATTTTTGTCTGCGAAGACAGAACACGTGATGCTAACTGCGAAGCAGACATTTCAAGACTGAAAAATACAACTGCGCCTTTGTATTTTTTGTTTGCTCGTTCTGATAAAATAGCACTGGCCGCATTAAATGCAATATTCATTGCAAATGTGGTTTTACCCATCGCAGGACGTCCTGCAATTATAATCAAATCAGAATGATGAAGACCACTGATAGATTTATCCAGTTCACGAAATCCAGTTGTTAAACCAGAAAGTTTACCATCGGCCTTGTATGCGATTTCGGCTTCTTCCAGTGCTTCGCGTAACGCGCTGGAAATAGGCATTGCGCCTTTTTCAGTAGAGCCCGCAACAGATAAATCAAAAAGTCTTTTTTCTGCAGATTCAATTTGTGTAGAAACAGGATTTTCCAAATCTTCTATGAACGCAGAATCGGTTATGTCCTGGCCCAGGTTTATTAATTCACGACGAAGTGCGTTTTCGTAAACAATACGTCCATATTGTTCAGCGTTAACAACTGTTGTTCCTGCACCTGCCAATTGTGTCAGATAATCAATTCCGCCAACGGATTCCAAAACACCCTGTTGTTCCAGATAATTTTTTGCTGTGATAATATCAAATGGAATTCCAGCTGCGAATTGTTTTTCAGCTAGTTTATAAATTTCCTTATGGGCAGGATGTGTAAAGTGATCAGGTCTTAGAAATTCAGACATGCGTTCCAAGGCGCGGTTATTCACCAGTACCGCTGCCAAGACTGCTTGTTCTGCTTCCAAGTTTGTCGGTAAAGTTTTCGGAGTAAAATCCATGGCAGATATAGTATATCAAAATTTTCAATTTTCAACGCCTTTTTTAAGAGGGTATAAAGAGCTTAGAATTCCGGTACTGAATTCCCACGGAATATCAGCATGGCCAGAGCTTTTTCCGTTGGAAAAAATAGAAGAAATGCGCGATATTGTCGGCCCAAGACATTTTTCTTCGCAGATGATGTTGGAATATGTTAGCGAAGATAAAGCCAGATTAGATCCCGGTGCACTACATTTTTACGATTATAATTTTGATTCAAATAATGCAAAGTTGGGGGATGATTTGATAACAGGTGCTGCGATGTATTGGGATCCAAGTGGTGGTATGGCAAAATCAGACAACAGCGTTTGTGTTTTGATTTATAGAGATGATAGAAACCGTCGTATATTTATCCAAGATGTAAAATATTTAACCGTAGATGATAATGATTTTCACCCTTTGGCGACCCAATGTGAATCAATTTTGAATTTTATGCAGGTTCATAACCAAAAAAAAATCGCAATTGAAGTAAATGGAATGGGAAATGCTTTGCCAGAAATATTACGCGAAGCTGCTATGAAACGTGGGCAATCAGTTCTGGTTCAAAAAATAGTCAGCAATCTGAATAAAGAAAAAAGAATATTGAATGCAATAGAGCCATTGTTAACAACTGGGCGTTTGTATGCGCATGAAAAAATAAAATCTACTCCGCTATTATCTGAAATGCTGGGGTGGTCACCATTGATGTCAAACAATCAAGATGATGGATTGGACGCTTTGGCTGGGGCTATGCAATTACAACCTACGATAATCAGGACGTTGTCCAGTAAATTACGACCGTTAAAAGCAAAAATTGATTTCAAAGTTTGAATATTATTGTGCGTAATTGCACGTACCAGTGTCGATTATATAACTGCCCTTGGTATTACTTCCAGTTTTTCCAGCCGAAAGATAACAACCAGTTATTGATGTGCTGCCTGAATTTGATGTAGCATTTGAATTTCCAGTCGCTAATACACAACTTACACAATTAGAGCCGTTGTAATAATAACCTGCGTTGCAAACAACACTTCCGGTTGTACACGTTGCATTTGTTGGACACAGATTGCATGTATTACTGGAACTTAGATAATATCCAGAATTACAAACAATTGTACCAGTTGTACAAGTTGCATTTGATGGACATGGACTGCACGCGGTACTGGAACTTTTATAATATCCGGAATTACATGTGAATGTTGATGGATTTACGGCCGCACCAGAACATGTTGCATTTGCAGGGCATGCGACGCAGCCTGTAAAACTGCTGGTTGCTGTTCCATAATATCCAACTGTACAGAAATATGTTGTTGGGCAGCTTGAACAACTGGAATATGATGGAAGACAAATAGGATAAGAGGAAGAGTCAGCTATTGAAATAGCATAAATCAGTACAGAAAAAATTAAAAATTTAATTTTCATTTCTATACTTGTGGTTCCAATGGATCAATTATACCAGTATCGCAAGTACAAGAAACCTCATCAAAATACATAGATGGACAGGTAGGGTCGCAGGTGCAAGATGAAAAATATGAATAGGTTAATCTGCATACATTGTTTTGGCAATATGTAATTGGCGAACAGGATTCTTCAAAAGAACAATCGTAATAAATCGGATCTATAGTAGGGGCAAAAGCCTGTGATGCAAAAAATAAAACAAATAAAAAAGATAATATTTTTTTCATGACGTTCACTGTTATGTACCTTGGCATTATAGAAAGAAAATACATATTCTGTAAAGATTATTTTTATTCTTGGATTTATATAATTTATATTATAAAATTGTTTGGTAGTTTAAGGATAAAATATGAAAAATAAATCGATAGTTTTATTGGCTTTGATTGTTTGCGCATGCAGCAATGTATCCAGTATAAAATATGAAAGTGATGGCGATGGTTGCACATACACTGAAACATATCGCCCCAGAAAGGTTTTTCCATTTGATTGGTTTGGAATAAATGACAAAGATGTAAAAATACACTATGCAGGTACAACTTGTGAAAAAATGGTGGATAAAAATATAAAGAGCAGTATGTATGTTCCAGATACCGGAAAATCCGAAAAAGCAGATAATAAAAATAAATAATAAAACAAAAAATTATAAAATCCCGCATTTTGCGGGATTTTTTATTTAATCATAAGGGAAAAAAATGAATAAAAATCTTTTACAACTTTATAAAAAAGCATTAGATATGCGTGATCCGTGGTTGAATCGTTGGGATTCTGCACGACGTTACACTATGCCAACAACGGACGATGAAATTGCAACGTTATACGATGCAACAGCGTCCGATGCAGTCGATAATTTGGCCGCCAGTATGTACACTTTATTAACACCACCCGAATCTGGTTGGTTAAATTTGGTTCGCGAAAGTGATTTGTCACCAGATGCCGAAATTGCAACCAAGGCATTACGTGCGCATTTAAACGATTCAAATTTTTATACAACAATTCATCAATGTTATTTGGATTTAGTTATTTTTGGAACAGCTTGTTTATTTATGTCTGAAAATCCAATTGGTGCTGACAGTGCGTTTTCTTTCACAGCTATTCCTGTATCGGACATTGCAATATTGGGTGGTGCAATATTTCATACTACTTCAATGACCGCAGCCGAAGTAATGGAAAAATATCCAACATGGACACCACCTGCAAATTTGCGTAGCTCTATTAAAACTAATCCGCAAATACAATTAAAATTGGTGCAAAGCCTGGTTGGAAAAGAATTTACAGCTTGGTTAGATGTTGGTGGTGATATTGAAAATAATATAGTATCCCATGGTGTTTTTGAAACAAATCCATATATTATTTTCCGCTGGTCATTGGCCAGTGGTGAATTGTATGGTCGCAGTCCTGTGTTACGTGCTTTGCCCGATATTAAAACTGCAAACAAAGTCGTAGAACTGGTTTTAAAAAACGCAACTATCGCAGTCAGTGGAATTTGGCAGGCTGATGATGATGGAGTTATAAATTTGTCTAATATTAACCTGACGCCGGGTGCAATAATTCCAAAAGCTGTTGGTTCATCAGGTTTAACACCATTGTCATCAGGTGCCGATTTTGATGTTTCACAGATAATTTTGGGCGATTTACGCGACAGAATCAGACATACATTGCTGGCAGACAGATTGGGGTTTTTGTCTGAAAAAGAAATGACAGCAACAGAAATACTGGCACGCAATGCAGATATGATGCGTGTTCTGGGCGCAACGTATGGTCGTTTATTGAATGAATTTATTAAACCAATGTGTGAACGTGGTTTGCAAATATTATCGCGTCGAGGATTGATTGAAAAAATATCACTGCATTCAGATGCGGAATTAAAATATATGGCGCCAATTGCGCAAATTACTGGAAATACAATTTTGTAACCAAGGGATATTTTTATGAAAGCCGAAATAGAAAAAAATTATTTACGTTGTTTCAGTACACCGTCTGGTGCGGCTGTTTTGCAACATTTACGTGAAATTACAATTGAAAGATTTCTGGGACCAAATGCAACAGAATCAGAACTTAGAAGTCTGGAATCTCAACGTTCGCTTGTTCATCAGATTGAAAATTTAATCGAAAGGGGTAAATAGAATATGTCAGAAAAACACGATGTTATTGGTGTATTGGAATTTTTACGCAGCAGTTGGTTTTTAATAGTTTTTATTGGTGGATTGATATACTGGGCTGCTAAACAAGACAGTTCATTATCAAATATAGAAAAAAGCGAAAACAGAATAACTGCATTAGAAAATAGAACAAGTTTATTGGAATCGGGTATAGGTCAATTACAATTGAAAATAGACGGAATAAAAGAAGATTTAAACCTGATAAAAAGCGCAGTTATAAAAAAATAAAAACTGGGCAGATTGCCCAGTTTTTTATTTTCCACAGCTATTTATCAATTTAGAAATGGAAATGTCTTTGTGTAACAAGAAATCATATTCACAGTTGCCAGATTTGTATGAACCTGTGCAAGCTGCCAATGTCAGAACAGCACCAGCAATCAATAATACTTTTTTCATGAGTTTTCTCCTTTGTCGAATTAGACACGGTAATTATAGTTTGTGAAAAACTTTTTTTCAATAAGTTTATATCGCGTTTTTGAACCAATGTAAATGGTGTCCGCAAACTGTAATTACATCAAATCTAGCATTTCCAAACCAATGCTTTTTCATAATATAATTTTCAGCAGCACTTCGTAATCTGGCAATTTGTTGCTTGCTTATAGCATCAAAAGCAATTTCAATATTTTTTCTTTTTTTTACTTCTACAAAAATAATTAAATTTCCACGACGTGCAATTATATCAATTTCAGCGCGATTTGTATTTCGTCCTGTAATATATCTGGATTCTAAAATTTTAAAACCGTGAAATCGCAAAAACCACCGTGCCAGAAATTCCGAAACCAGACCAGAATCATAAGAAGTTTTGTTTTTAGAAAGCATAGGGTTTTGCGCGGAAATTTTCACGTGCTTCTTGGACGTTCTTAGCAGCGTCGGAGGCATTTCTGCCCATATCCACCAAATCCAATGACCCATAATAAGCAGTCATCATTGGATCATAAGCATTTCCAGATGAAATCCATTTGTCATTTCCAGAATTTGGTGCACCGTATTTGTCCAGAACACCTTGCCAGAAGGCTAGTATTTTCTTCTGTCTTTGGTTTTCAAATTTTTCATCAGCGCCTTCAATATTATTCACATCATTATTATAAACGATGCGCCAAACCAAGTTATCTGTTGCATTACTGGTGAAATAAATATCAACTGTTTCACCGGTACTGTTCCGTTCCAGATGCAATTCAGATGCATACATCAATCCACGATTTGTTGCCAGCGTATTTATACATTTTTCCAATTCTGCAGGCGCATAGATTTTTTGTTGTCTGCATTCATAATCCAAATTGTACTTCCAATCTTTGTGCATTGTATAAATTATACTATCTTTTTTTCTGGGAACATATAGAGACTTTGTTTTGAAGAACAAAGTTTGAACATCTTCGAATGGCATTCCCAACATTACCCCAGCAATATCAAATCCAGAAACATTAACAGGTGCAGAATCCATATTCATAGATACTGGTGTTGTTGTAATATCTGCATTATCGCTGTCTTCGATTGCAAAATTTTTTAACGAAAATGGATCATCTTCTGCAAAAAGAATACCAATTGGCGCAAATACAAAAACATAGAAAACAAATAATATTTTTTTAAGCATCTTGGTCTTACTATCTCCGTACTTCATCAACTCTGAATTTGAAAATTGCCGCAGGGTCGCCGCCGCTATTCAAATATTTTTGAACATCAAATTTCGAACCGGCTCGTTTATCACGAACACCTTTTTCAAATACTATTTTCAAATATATAATTCCATTTTCAACCTGCGGAGTCAAATTCATATCATTGGATTTACCCCAGGTTTTTAATTCATAATGTACTTCCCAATAATCGCCTTTTTTTATAATCTCGTCAACAACTGTTGCAGTACGCATACATTTTTTGTCTGATAATGTGTTGATTTCTTTTGCGACATTCTTTTTCCAGTCTTTGAATACGATTGGTCCAGACATTGCTGCCATTACACTATCACTACGAGTACGCAAAGCAATATTTTCAACGTCTGGATTCACATAAAAGTATTCGGTTATAAATTTTTTTATCAATTTTTCCCGAACGAATTTATCAGACAATTGGTCAATTGGAACAGGGTGTCCAATACGATCACTGGACAGATTATTTGGTTGGAAAACAAAAGCATCAATGTATCTGTCATTATTTGCATCAAACAATGCACCTGAAAAATAAAGTGCTGCGACTGATAACAACAAAATCATAATTCCAGAAAAAAACATAATAATTTTTCGCATCAGTCAATCCGATAAGAGTTAAAGTCAGCAACATAAAAACCCATTGTCTGCGGATAAAAGTTTTTGTTCCTTGCTACTTTCATAAAAATTTTTACATTAAAACGCCCAGCGATGTTTGAAACCAAAGTTAAATTAACTTGCCATGTACCACCATTATCAGATATTTTTCCAGCAGGCATTATAGATAATGACTTTTCATCGATTTGCCAAGTTTCGCCATTTTGAAATCGTTTTCTATAATCAGGTAAAATATCATAAGAAAATCTGGAATATAAATCTTCACTGACACTACAATATATTGCACATGAACGTTCACCAAACATCAATGTATCGCCGGAAATACAGATGTTACGATCACATTCCTTCCATGCGTTTTCATTTTCCGAATTATCTTTTGATATATTGAACCAATCTTTTACAAAATTTCCAACAACAGATTCTTGCATCGTTCTTTGGGCAGGGTATTCCAAAGAAACAGGATTTTTGCCAACAATTTTCCATTCACCATTTTCACTGTTTGTAGAAATCATAAAAGGCTCTAATCGTTCAGAACGTGCAGACCATAGAAGAATTCCACACAAAAATACGATTATAAAAAAAGCTACAAAAGTGCAAATAGCCATAAAGCGGGAAACAGCTATGCTTTTTCCCGCTGGATCCGCCGGTGTTTGAAAATTTCCCGGATAGTCCAACTATACTCTCCTTGTGACTAAATATAAAAATCTGATTAAGCAGGCAAAACCATCATGCATGCACAAGGGCTTAATTTCAATTCATCATTGTCATAACCAATACCAACTGGTTCACGATCATAAACCTGACCGCATCCGGCAAGTGCAATTATAACAAATAAACTTAAAACAATTTTCTTAAACATATTCTCCACCTTTCCTGGACAAGGAAATTATAGGAAAAATCCGCTGACCGCGTCAAGTTCAAAAGAAAAATATAAATTAAATAAATAATGTAAATTTATGTAAAACTTTTAATAAGTTGACAATATTTCAAAATAGGCTAATATGGGGGTGCTAAAAAAACAAATCGAGGAGATTATGACAGGCAGTACCAGCCCAATGGGCAACAAAGAAGTTTTAGAAAATTTATATGATAATTGTGAAGTTATAAAAGTTTACGATTCAAACAAATCAAATCAAATACATTTAGCTAATTTATATTATTTACATAAAAATCCACAAAGTTTGGGCACCATTTTCGGAATTCATGGTCACGGCGGCAGTCCGTATGATATCTCTTTGACCACAGTCGCAAAACAAGCGCCAGATTTTAATTTTAATTTTATTATGATAGAAAGTCTTGCTATGTCTATTACATATGATAATCCGATTAAAGGTGATTTTTATAAAATGAACCTGAGTAATCATAAAAAAGCCATAGCAAATGCATTGATTACCGCATACAAAAAAGATAAGTCTATTTATAGTGGATATAATATATCTGTGGCGCATTCAATGGGTGGACGTGCAATAACAGATTTGATATTAGATTCTTTGTTTATTAGTGAAATGTTTTCGGAATACACATTTGTAAATCCATATTTTTTATCATTACAAAAACTTTTAGAAATGATCGAAAAATATAAACAAAAAGATCCATCAGGTAAAAAACTGAAAGAATTTTTGGAAAGACAAAAAGTAAAAAAACGTAATATTAATGGAAGAAACTTTGAATATTCTATTTGTGCTGCGGATTTTAATATTACATTGCCAGATTTTTTATCGGTTTTTTGCAAAGATATAAATGGCCTGATGAAATCTGTTTCTGACAAAATGCAAAAATGTTCAAACAGAAAAACAGTTAACTTTATGCTTGGAACGGCTGATGAAGAAGCTGATTGGAAACAAAGTGAATTGTTGTTTAATGAATTGCATTTTGAAAATTGCATAAAATACCTGTATAAAATAACAGGCGGTGACCATCATTTGGAAAATAGTATTGATAACTATGTACCAGAAGTTAAAGATTTTCTGGAACGTGCCAGAAGAAATGCTTTCTTATACAAACATAAATAAAAATGCGGCCAAGCCGCATTTTTTATTAGAACTGGGTTTCAAAAGATAACAAGAATCTTCTTTCACGGTCATATGGATTCAAGTGCAGTGGCCAACCCCATGAAAAGTTAATTGGTCCCATCGGTGTATTCCAATAAATTCCAACACCGGCACTGGTACGTACATCTTGGTCTATTAAGTTTGGTTTACCCAAATATTCATATTCAGCCTTTGGCGGACGGCCTAAAACACCATAATCCGTGAACAAGAAACCCTTGATTTGATATTCGTCAGGTATGAATATTGGAAAGTTTAACTGTGTAGAACCGTTCAATTTCCACATACCACCCAATGAATATGTTTGATATGCCCAGTTTCTGCTGCCGATACCCGCGACATCAAAACCGCGCAAAGATTCACCGCCCAAAAAGTAACGATAAACACGTGATACATAATCACCATCTAATGGTTCAACTAAACCAAATTCCAATGAAGATTTTAACTGCCAACGATTATCAAAGAAGTTTACCAATCCAGTTACATCGGCATTATACCGCATGAATGTTTCTGTGCTGCCAAAACCAGTATATGCCAGTCCTAAATTAGCAACAACACCAGTGTGTGTGTTCTGGGTAAAATCTGTATCCATATTATAATATTTGAAATTTGTACCCAATGTATACAAATCAGCTGCCTGCCAACCAGATGATTGTAAATCATAGTTTTGATCATAAGATGCACTTAGACGCAAAGTTTGTGACCAATTGTCAGTTAGTTTCCACCCCAGACGCCCAGCCAACATTAAACTATCGCGATCATATCCCAAGCTTCCCAAAGATGAATAGTTGTATGTAGTATATGATACATCAAATCCACCTGACAATTCGCGACCGAACAAATACGGTTCTGTAAAGCTGAAAACAGCCTGTTTTTGATACTGCGCAACAGATCCTTTGATTTGAACGATTTGTCCGCGTCCCATAAAGTTATTTTCTGTTATCCCGGCATCAACCATAAATCCATTAATATTTGACCAGCCAATACCACCTGATAATTCACCGGTTGGTTGTTCTTCGACTTTGACATCCAAATTCATTAAATTCTGACCTTCGATACGTGTCGGGACCATTTGAACATCTTTGAAATATCTGGTACGCATCATTTGCTGACGACCCTGTTCAATTGTTTGTAGTGAAAAAGGATCACCTTCGCGCATTGGTAACAAGTGTTCTATAACACCGTCGAATGTTCTGACATTACCAAGAATATTGATACTGTTCAGATAAACCCTGTTTGTTTTCTGAATTGAAAATTCTAAATCAATAGTTCTGTTGTCATTATGTTTTTCTGGAATTGTGTTTACATTTATAAATGCATACCCATGTTCTGCAACAGCGCTGCGCAGTGCAGAAACTGTTTCATCTACTTTATCAACGTTATAAAAATCACCTTGGGACATTTTTATTGCTTTATACAATTGTGAATCCGGGACATCTTTGAAAGGATTTTTAATTGTCATTTTTCCGAATTTATATCTGGGACCTTCGTCAACGTTAAAGGTGACAGAATAAGATTTTCTATCAGGTGTAAATACACCTTTGGCATCTTTTATTTGGAAATCTACATAACCGTTACGTAAATAAAATTGGTGTAATAATTGTTGGTCATATTGAATTCTGTCTTCGTCAAAAACGTCAAACTGTGTCATGAAACGCCACCAAGCATGTTCGCGTGACAGGATTTCCCCGCGCAGAGTACTGCTGCTGAATTTTTTGTTTCCAGTAAATTTAATTCTATCGATGTATGTTGGGTGACCTTCGGTTATTTCGTAAACAACGTTTACACGATTGTCAGCCAGATTTATTTTCTTGGGATTTATTGTTGTGCCAAAAAATCCTTTTCGTTGATAAACAACCAGCATACGTTGAACATCAGCACCAATTATGGATTCATCATAAGAAGAGCGTTCTTTTAATCTGATTTCTTTTTTTAAATCATCAGTTGAAATTTCATCGTTTCCTTCGATTGTAACCATATTAACAGTTGGTGATTCATTTAACTTTATTTTCAACACACCATCATTCAATTTTACATCAACTTTTGAAAAATAACCAGACTGCTGTAATTTTTTTGCAATTTGATTAACATCTTCGGAATTCAAATCGTTTCCAATTTTTACATCAGCCAACAGTCGAACAGATTCTGAATCCATTCTTTGATTTCCAGATACATCTATGCGTGATACAACATCTGCAAATGCAGAAAAAGCAACAGCCATAGAACAAACAGCAGAAAGTATTATTTTTTTCATTTTTAATTCAATCCAAATACACGTGCCAAATCATTCCACATTGTCAAAGCAAACAGGCACATTATTAATATCCAGCCGCCAATCATAGTGATTTCCATACCACGACCACCCAATTTGCGACGACTTATGGCTTCGATTATCAGTATTAACAAATAACCGCCATCCAACACCGGTAAAGGTAACAAATTTATAACTGCCAAGTTAACCGATAATAATGCAATAATTGACAGTAAAGCAAAGAATCCTTCGGACATTGCTTTTGCTGATACTTCGGCGATTGTGATAAATGACCCTAATTGTTTGCTGGAACGTTCACCTGTTATTATCTGTTTCATCACAACTAATAAAGTTTTTGATTGGTTATAAGTTTCACGGGCACCAGAATACAATGCGCCAAAAATTCCTTTTTTACGGAATTCGGTTTTGCTGCCATCTGCAACCAATCCCCATCGGACATCAGGTGATATTTTTACTTGGACCAATTTTTCGCCGCGTACCAATGTAACATCAGCATCACGATTTGACGCCAATTCTTTTGCAACAATTATTTCGCCCCAGTTTGTTATTTTCTTATTATCAATTCTTATAACTGTATCACCAGCACGAACACCAGATTTGAAAGCAGGGCTGTTTTGAATAACTTGACCAACAACAGGCAACTGGATATTTTTTGGGCGAAAAGCAAACAGCGTTGAATAAATTCCCCATGCCAAAACAAAATTCATGACAACACCAGCAGCAATAATAATAAATTGTTTCCAAGCAGGTGCCGACAAATAATGTCCAATCTTTTTTTCTTTTGGTAATTCTGCATATTTTTTACGGCTGAACATATCTTCTTGACCGTAAATAGATACAAAACCACCCAAAGGCAATAAAGATATTTTCCAAATTGTTCCGCGTTTATCTTTCCATTTTAAAATGGCAGGACCAAATCCGATTGAAAAAGTATCAACACGAACCTTTGCCCAACGTGCAGCCAAAAAATGTCCCAGTTCGTGCACAAAAACAACCACGCCCAGAACAACCAATAATGCAACAATGGTCAAAATAGTTTCCATATTATTTCCTTCCCTTCAAATTTTTTTTATTACAGCATAACCAACCAAACAATTGGTAAAACATAAATCCATCCATCGAATCTATCTAAAATTCCGCCATGACCAGGTAAAATATTTCCAAAGTCTTTTATACCAGTTTTTCTTTTTATCCAACTGGCGGTTAAATCACCGTATTGTGATAATAATGATACTGAAATTCCAATCCATAATAATTGTGGTAAAAATGTATCGGTGCCCAATAAACCATACATAACTGCTGCAAATGTTCCACATGCAATTCCTGCAATTTGACCAGACCATGTTTTACCGGCTGATAATCTTTCCCACATTTTATCGCCACCCAGTTTTTTGCCAAAAAACCATGCACCAATGTCAGCAGAACTGATTGTTAATAATAACAATAATACAATCCATGGACGTGCGCCAACAAAATAAGCTGCAAACATAAAAAATATTAACCAAGCAAAAGCAAAGCCAAATGTTATTATGTTATTTTTTTCAAACATCTTATTTTTTGGGATTTTTCTAAAAGCCATTATCAATTCAAATATCATTCCAAGCGCAATAATAACACTTAGAATTTTAACAGCGTGTATTCCAAAGTATTCGGCAACCCCAGCACCAACAGCAATCAATGCCATAGCAGTTCCAACCAAAATTCTTTTTTTATTTTCAGTCATTTTTAATCTCCTGTAACCATTTTTTTAATTCTGGAATGGTTTTTTTATAATGTTTATTCAGTATATTTTCTGCATCATCAAAACTTACCCATTTTATTTCAGAAAATTCCAAACCATCAGGTTTTATAATTTGTTCCGTCTTGATTATAGTGATAGCAGGAAAAACCAAAACATGTCGATTTTCGCCATTATCACGGGTATAAATCAATTCTTGTACACCTAATATTTTCAAAACATCTATATCTATATTTGCCTCTTCTTTTGTTTCTCGGATTATTGCGTTTTCCAAAGTTTCTCCAGATTCCAGATGTCCACCTGGCAATGTCCAACCACGTTTTTCCATAGATAATCCAACAAGAATTTCATCTTGGCGGTCATTTAATACAAGAGATATAACCCCAATTTCTATTCCACTTGGATAAGAGGTACTCATTTTTTGACCTTTTTCTTTCCAGAATAATCTTTTTCTTTGCCACCACCAAAACGTCTGTTGCGTTTGGCAAATTCTTCCATAATTTCTGCCCAGTGTTTTTTACTTTTAACCAATTCTGGCCAATGATATGGAACGAATAATAATTCAGCATAAGCTAATTTCCATAACAAAAAGTTTGAAATGCGATTTTCGTTACTTGTTCTTACCATAAAATCAATTGGTAATAAATCACCAGTGTCCAAGAAAGATTCAAAAGATTCACGTGTTATGGATTTTTCGCCAGATTCAATAATCCCATTAACAGCATTTATTATTTCATCTTGTCCACCGTAATTTAATGCAAATACAACAGTGCCAGATGTATTTTCTGCTGATTTTTCTTCCAATTCGTCACATAGTTTTGCTAATTTTTTTGGCAGACGATCACGTGAACCAATAACACGATAACGCAGATTTTTTTCAATAGAATGTTTTAAATTTTTCTTTAATTCTGTGTAAAAAAGATTCATTAAGAAATCAACTTCTTCTTTACTTCTATCCCAATTTTCTGTCGAGAAAATAAAAAAAGTTACAGTTGAAACACCATGAGCCATGAACCAGTCAACTAAGTTTTCAAAGTTTGATATACCGGCTTTGTGTCCCATTAATGGTGGTAATCCATGTTCCTTGGCCCAGCGTCGGTTACCATCACAAATAAAAGCAACGTGCTGAGGAATTTTTTTTGACGCATCAACAACGGTTGTTTTTTTCTTTTTCAGAAATTTAAACATGATTTAATCTTTATGTTTGGAAAATTTTATACAGACATAATGTCGGTTTCTTTTTGTTTTGCTAATGCATCAACTTCGGATGCACGATGTTCAAACACTTTTTGTAAGTCTTCTTCGAAACGACGTTGGTCATCTTCGGATATTTCTTTGTCTGTGACTGCGCGTTTTATTTTACCCATCAAATCCTGGCGAATATTTCGCATAGAAATTTTTGCTTCTTCAGCGTATTTTCCAGAAACCTTGACCAATTCTTTGCGACGTTCTTCGGTTAATGGTGGAAGGTTCAATCTGATTACACCACCCGCTGTCATTGGGTTTAATCCCAAACCAGAATCACGGATTGCCTTTTCAACAGCTGTTGCATTTGATGCGTCCCAAACTGTGACTGACAAAACAGTATTTTCTGGTGCGGATACTGTCGCAACTTGGTTCAAAGGCATTTCGGTTCCATAAACTGGAACGCGAACACCGTCCAGTAAATGTACAGATGCACGACCTGTGCGCAGACCTGCAAATTCTTCTTTTAATATTTCAATAGTTTGAAGTGTTTTTTGTTCAGCTTCGGACTTCAAAGAATTATAATCCATAATGTTTCTCCTGTTATACACGCTAATATATAGCAAATTGAGTTGACATTTAGCAAGAAGAAATATAAAATGTGCGAGCAAATATCGAAATATACGGGGTTGTAGCTCAGTTGGTAGAGCACTTGCATGGCATGCAAGGGGTCGTCGGTTCGAGTCCGATCAGCTCCACCAAGTTTTTTGATTTTTGGGGTTGGGACACTTGATGACATGCAACACGCACTCGTCGGTTCGAGTCCGATCAGCTCCACCAGACTTTTGGGGATTAGAAGAGAGAATTCAAATAACCAAAAGGGTTTGATATGTTAAAGATAAACAGTTTTTATGACATTCTGTCAATAATCACAACTCCAAAACAAATTTCCACAGATTTTTATTTTTATAAACCTAAACAATCTGATATAAAAAGCAGTAAAGATAATGTAATAATTGTTGGCGAAGGTTTTTCTAATTCATCTATTTCTGAATCAAACGAGTTGGAGTATTATCACGAATTAGAAAGACATAGATATTCATTGAATTATGTTTATAAATTTGATGCTGAGACATATAAAATCGTTGATTATATAATGATAAATGTACCTGTTTCGGATTTTAATGTATGCAAAGGTATTGATAATGAAAATGCAAAAACCAAATATTTTAAAAATGCATTGAAGGTAAAAGTTTTTAATAAAGAAATTGTAATGGGAAATGGTTTGTTACAAAAAACCAAAAAAATTCTTGAGTACGGAAAAGATGGTTTTACAATACAAGTCCAGGGATCCGAATTCAAAAATCAAATGCCATATTATCCAAATACTAAAGAAAACTATATTGCATATTATTATCCAGCATCGGAAATAAATGTTCTTGAACAATTAAAAAATCTTGAGTTGTGGATAAAAAGCAAATTGATGATCACAGAAAGAGAATATATCTTTATTACGAAATATAAAGCATATCTTGATAATTTGGCAGAACAATGGAGAATTTACCAAAGCTCAGATTTTAAAAGAAAAGACGCAGCTATGGCTTTGTTTGAAAAATCAGCCCAAGGTAAATAATTTTTCTTGAATATCCAAGATTTTAATGTTAGGATTGTCGAGCTGTTACGGCGGATGTAGCTCAGTTGGTAGAGCGCCGGTTTGTGGTACCGGTTGTCGCGGGTTCGAGCCCCGTCATTCGCCCCAGTTATTTAAAAATTCCTGCTTCGGCAGGTTTTTTATAATAAACAACGGTTGACAATATTTTATTTTTGTGTAATATCTTGGCAATAAATAAAAGGAAATCTTTTATGAATGAAAATTTTTTTGAATCTGATTTTCCTGCAAATACTTGGAATTGGTCCACAATTCCAAAAAAAGAATTAGGCTTTTGGATAAAAAATAAAAATTTGGCCAAATTTATTGCGCCTATATGGGAAAAAAATTTACACTTTAATACTCTGTTGGATTTAGGTACTGGATTGGGTCGAAACGCACGGGCATTTGCAGAAAAAGGTTTTGATGTATCTGCGTTGGATATAGATAGAAATGCTTTGCAAATTGCATCGAAATATTCATTTGGTATGGATATAAAATATGAATTGGGTGATATGCTGAATCTTCCTTATAAATCTGATAGTTTTCATTGTGTGTTCGCCGAAAATATATTGGGGTTAACGTATACCAATGGTTTATACAGGGCGCTAGATGAAATACATCGAGTATTAGTTGTTGATGGTGGTGTTCTGTTTACCATAGGTTCAAAAAAAGATGACATGTTCAAAAAATCATCTCATAAAATTGATGATAATACGATTCTTGCAAAGTCTCAGCATGGTACAGGATCATCAACTTTTTGTTTTATTGATGACAGCATGTTGAATGATTTATTAAAAGGTTTTTTTCCATTGCTTATTGAAAAAAATAAAAACAGTTATTTAATTGTTGCTCAAAAGAATTCAAAAATAAGATAGTAAAAGAAGTTAGAAATGAAAAATGTTAATGTAAAGTTAATTTTGTTTTATCTGGTTTTTATGGCTGGGATTAAAGCAAACGCTCAGACAAGTGTTGTAGATTCAAACAAGTATTCAAAAGAGTTGTCAATTGATATTGCAACAAAACTGAATTTTATAAAATCAAATGATCCAAAAGGCTACAAAATTTTATTAGATAATTTGTATTTGAATTCAGAAAAATATTCAAGAAATATCGACAGTTTGCGTAATTTAGCAAAAATAATTATACGCGAGCAAACTGGTGATGGCGATTTAATAGATTCCTGGGAAGTTGTGTCCAAGGATACTTTGAAAAAAGATGGCCAAGTTTTAGATTTGTTTGAATTAAACAAAGCAACAATGCTGATTGAAAAGTCAAAAGAAGAATTAAAAAATCAAAATAAACAAAAAGATTTTTTAATAGATAAAGAATTTATAGGGATTTTAGATAAAATAGGTGGTTGGGATTTTTCAAGTAAACCTGTAAAGATGGGTTGGCTGAAAAGAATGATAGTAAGATTTAGTGGAAAAACAAAATAAAAAACCGCTGTAATAAGCGGTTTTTTATTTTGATATTGTCTAATACAGTAGACAATATTTAATTCACAGTTAATGTAATATATTTTATTCCAAAATCTGTTTCTGAAGGTCGATTATTTTTTTGCATCCGGTCTTGGCCAATTCCATCAGACCCAATAATTGTTCCTGTGTAAATGGGTGTTCTTCGCCAGTTGCCTGGATTTCAATAAAGTTTCCATTTCCAGATAATACAAAATTTGCATCCAATTCAGCGCCGCAATCTTCTTCGAAATCCAAATCTAAAATCATTTCACCGTTTCGTACCCCGGCACTGACCGCCGCAACATAATCGGATATTGGATTTTCACGGATACGACCAGATTCAATTAATTTTTTGACCGCCAATGACAGTGCAACAAATCCACCCGTGATGCTGGCACATCTGGTGCCGCCATCTGCCTGGATTACGTCGCAATCAATTGTAATTGTGTTTTTGCCCAGTTTTTCCATATCAACCACACTGCGTATAGCACGACCAATCAATCTGGAAATTTCAGAAGAACGATGGTCGCGTGCGATTGCCTCACGTCCTTTGCGAATATCGACTGCACGTGGCAGCATCGAATATTCGGCCGAAACCCATCCACCAGTCTTGTTTTGTTGACGTTTCCACAGTGGTTGATTTGGTTCAACAGATGCAGTACAAATTACTTGTGTACCACCAATTTTTATTAAACATGATCCTTCGGCCCATTTGTTTATATTAGTTTCCATGGATATTGGGCGTATTTGATCGATTTTGCGAAGTGAAGGGCGTATCATACTTTTGACCTTTTGTATTGACAAATTTGTTTTTTGTTTTATATTGTCACATGGTACAGACGAGGAAATATAAAATCAAATGAAAAATAGAAACAAAATAACAGATGTGGATTATTACAAAGATTTGGGGAATATTTTACCAGATACAAATACAGATTGTCGTGATAGATTAGGGGATATTCGCGCAGAATCTTTGGTCAAATCTTGCAATACAATCAAAGTAAGAATGGAAATAATCAAAAGAAATATAACAGTTATTAAATATTTTGGATTATTTATTAGAAACACTAAATTATCAGAACGTTATAAAAGAAATTTAGAAATTTTAAATAAGTCTAGATCAGAAATTGAAATTTCTTTGAAATCTTTGGCAAAATATGGTTTCAGAGATGTCAAAAGTGATGCTTATGAATTAAAAACAGAATTGGATATATTATTCACTGATTTATCAAATAGTGAAAAAAAGATTAATAATAATAAAATTAAAAAATCTGGACTTATAGAATGTTTTAAGGATACAATAAGACTGAGAGCTTTTTTAGGTGCATTAAAACAAAAATAAAATAGGTGATTAAAATGTCGTCTAAATTACAATATTTGCGAGATGAATTAACACTGATAGAAAATGAAACAGATAGTTTATTAAAACTTCAGAAAAGCAGACCAGAAACACATGGATTGCAAGAACGTTTGAATTTTTTGAAAAAAAATGAAATATCAGTTTTAGAGAAAATTAAGTCAGAGATTAAGAAAATACTGGATAATGAAAGCAAGAGCGTTCAATCAAATACCGAAGTTGATTTTTTAATTGATATCTCACAAGAATACAAAAAAGTATCTGAAAAAATAGAAAAATTGAAAAAAAACTTTGATAAAAAAGTTGCTTTTGCACAAGCTGAAAAAACTTTTATAAATAATGGAAATATTCATGACCGTGTTGAAATAGAAGACTCAATACGTGAAGCAGATAGATTTTTGTTAAAACAATTTGAAGATTCTGCCAAAAAAAATAGTCATGGTTCATAATATTTTATCATAACAAATAATCCGTCCCGATTTTTGGGACGGGTTATTTTTTGATTTGCTTTTTATTTCAAAAATTGCTAAATTTTCTGCTGCCAAAGAGGGTGATATGTCAGTTAAATCAAGAAGAATCTTGAAAAAAATTATAAGTTGGGCCGGACCGTTGTTTTTCGTTCTGGCTGTTGGAATGTTATACTGGCAATTGCGCAAAAATTCTTTGTCCGATATTGCACACGCATTAATGAGCATACCATTTACTAATTTAATTTATGCAGTTATTGCTTGTTTTGTTGGATATTTGGCGCTCTCTTTTTACGATTTTCTGGCACTGCGTTATGTGGGTAAGCATGTAACTTGGTGGAAGTGGATGTTGGCCGGAATATTGGGATTTGCTATCAGTAATAATGCAGGTCATGCTGTCGTCAGTGGTGGTGCAATCAGATATCGTTTATATACCAGATGGCGTATTCGTGCTGGTGAAATTTTGAAAATGTTGGTTTTTTCAGGTTTTACTTACTTTTTGGGTTGTGCGTCAATTATGATTTTGGGATATTTCCTGGTACCACACTCGGTATTTGAAGATTCGGTTGGCGCTATGGTTGGTATCAATGGGCTGTTTGTATTCAGTTCGGCGGCATTAGGGGCATATTTTGCTATAACCATATTTTTTAGGAAAAAAAGCATAAAAATAGGCGAAGCTAAATTCCAAGTTCCAAATACCGAAGTTGCGTTTTTACAAATGTTGTTGGGTATGGCAGACAGTATTTTGGCAGGATTGGTGTTGTATTTCTGTTTGATTCCTTTTGTTCAGATACCTTTTGGAACATATATTGGCTTGTTTGTAATTGCACAAACCGCAGGTGTATTCAGCCAAGTTCCTGGTGGAATTGGTGTTTTTGAAAGTATTTTCTTGCTGGCATTGCCGGATGAAGTTAGTCGTGCAAGTATTTTTGGTGCATTATTGGCGTTCAGAATCATATACTATGTACTTCCACTTATCGGTGCCGGCGGATTGTTTATAATTTATGAAAGATGGCTGCGTAATCGTATGAAACGTTGGCTGGAAGAAGCTAAACAGCATTTGCCACATTTCCCTGAAATTCGTAGAAAAAAATAAAAACCTTGCCTTATTATTTATCTCATGCTAATGTACTTTTCGTTGTATAAAACGGGGTGACTTAGTGTTCTTATTATCACAAGTTTTCTTAATTCGATTTGCGCTGGTGCTTATTTTGGCGCTTTCTCTTGGCATGGGCTTAGAAGCCCCATGGGGACGGATTATTTCTGTTGCATACACTTCAAAAACAAAAGGATTATTAAATGTCAAAGAAAATTTACGTGGATGCAGTCCACCCGGAAGAAACAAGGGTGGTGGTGGTAGATTCCGCGTCTAATCGTGTTTCAGATTTCGATGTAGAAACAACAACAAAACCACAAATCAAAGGAAATATCTATCTTGCCAAAGTAATACGCGTAGAACCCAGCTTGCAGGCTGCGTTTGTCGATTATGGTACTGGTAAGAATGGTTTTTTACCTTTTTCAGAAATTAACCCAGATAATTATCAGGTCAGCCCAGAACAGAAAAAAAAGCTGTTAGAATTGGCACATGCCAACATAGTTGATGATGATGACGACCCAAATGATGATGACGAAGTTGTCGAATTTGATGATAATGAAGCAGGTGAAGATAATAAAGAATTTATCAAACGTGCCCGCGAATTCAGAATCCAGGATGTTATTAAACCTAAACAAATTTTGTTAATCCAAGGTGTCAAAGAAGAACGTGGTCAAAAAGGCGCATCTATGACAACTTATCTGTCATTGGCGGGTCGTTTTGCAGTTTTAATGCCAAATTCCAGAAAACGCAATTCTTATGGGATTTCTAAAAAGATTTCAGATAAACCGGAACGTGCCAGATTACGTGAAATATTGCATAGTTTAAAAATACCACGCGGTATGACCGTTGTTTTACGTACAGCTGCTTTTGGTGCATTGGCCGAAGATATTTCCAAAGATTATGATTATTTGGTCGGACTTTGGAATGATATTCGCAAAACCACACTGGAATCAGTTGCACCAGTTGTAATTCATACCGAAGATTCATTATTGCGCCGTGTTGTTCGCGACTTTCTAAGCGACAAAGAAGATACATTGGTTATCCAGGGTGAACAGGCTTATGAAGCGGCTAGATCTAATTTTCAACAAATGTACGGTCGTCCACCGAAAAAACAGTTAGTTTTGTATAAAGATGTTGCAGTTCCATTGTTCGTAAAGGCCGGAATTGAAAAACAGTTAGAAGGTTTGCATGGACCATACGTAACATTGCCATCAGGTGGTTCATTGGTTATAAACCAGACCGAGGCAATGGTTACAATTGACGTTAATTCTTCACGTGCAATAAAAGAAAAAGATATTGAACAAACTGCTCTGAATACTAATTTAGAGGCAGCCGAAGAAATCGCATTACAATTACGTTTGCGTGATTTGGCAGGTATTGTTGCAATCGACTTTATTGATATGGAAGAAGAACGCAATAATAGAAAACTGGAAACAAAAATGCGCGAAGTTATGAAACGTGACCGTGCACGTACTCAGATTGCCAAAATCAACAATTTTGGTGTTTTGATGCTTTCTCGTCAGCGTCTGCGCAGCAGTTTTATGGAATCTTCGTATGTACAGTGTCCACATTGTTTGGGCGCTGGTATCGTGCCAAGTATCCAGACGGCTGCAGTTATAATGTTCCGCCATCTACAGGAAAAACTGTTGGCAAAAAGCGCACAGAAAATAATTATGACAGTTCCAACCGATGTAGCAATTTATTTGCTGAACCATAAAAAAGCTGAATTGTCCGAAATGGAATCAAAATTCGAAACAGAAATTGTTATTGTTGGTGATGACAGTATGATGAGTATTGATCAATATTCAATACAGCGTGTTGCCCCAGAATCTAATAAAAACGAAGATATTTTGAATGCTTATGCACCTTCTACTGATGCAAAAAAGAAGAATGCAGTCCATGTTGAAGCAAAAAAGACAACAATGAACGCACCGCGTCATAAACTTAACAAAAAACAACAACAGCAACAGAAACAAAAAAGTTTTTGGAAAAAGTTGGTTGGATAAAAAAAACGGGCAATTGCCCGTTTTTTTTTAATAAACTTTTACAGATTCTTGTTTTAATGCATTTTGTATTTCCAAGATTTTTGAAATTACTTGGTTAATATGGACTTTTTCTCTATGCACATTGCGTGTTATAGAATCAATGGAATATATTTCTAAAACTTTACCCAGATTTGTGATGCTGATGATTTCAAGATTTTCATCTAAAACCTTTTCACCATTAGGATAAAACAAATTATGAAAGTGTTGATTTGTTTTTGCATCAACTGGACGACCATAAATATCCAATAGGTTTCTGCCAAAAATAAAGTTTATACATGGTTTTTCTGATAAATTAACCCAATTATCAACCAAAGTAATTCCATTCAAAGAAACCCTGAATGTATATGGTTTAGAAGCTGTTTCAAAAGTTATTTTTGAAAATTTTCTATCTAGTTTCATTATTACTACTCTTGTTTAAGAATACAGTCACATTTTTATAAGCCCGTCAATGTTAGTATAAGTAAAAAACTTGTCAAGTTTTTTTGTCATTGAAAAAATTGATATTTTTGCTAGATTCTGTACATGAAGAAAGATTTAATCGATTTCCTGAATACAGATTTGCAATTCGTAAAAGGTGTTGGGCCAGTTTTGGCGTCAAAATTTCAAGAAGTTTTAGGTGGACGTCGAGTTTTGGATTTTTTGTTACATAAACCTGCATACGTCCGTCCGCGTGAAATTACAGATAGTGTTATGAATGTCACTGCAGGGGATGTTATAACAATCCAGCTTCATATAAAATCACATAAAAAAGGTGGGGTGTTTCGCGGTCGTCGTGCGCCAACTCAGATTATTTGTAATGATAAATTGGGAGCACCTGTTACCATTCAATTTTTTAATGCAAATTTTCTGGATTACTGGTTAAAAAAATTACCAATTGGTGAATGGCGTATAGTTAGCGGCAAATTAGAATTTAATAATAATGGTGGTGCAATAATCAGTCACCCCGAATTTATAGAATGTATTGAAAATTCTGCAAAAATCCCAACTATTCAATCAGTATATCCATCGACCGAGGGATTAACGCAAAAAAATTTTGCGAATGTTCGAGACCAGGTTTTTTATGCGCTTAGCAATAAATTATCACCTGGTTATGACGAAGAAAATGTTGTGCGGTTTTTTGACGCCTTGCGTACTGTGCATTTCCCACAATCTGCAGGGGACTTGTTGCCGCAATCTGATGCAATGATGCGATTGGCATATGATGAATTATTTGCACATCAGGTTGCTATTGCAATCACCAGAAAACAGCGAATTAATGTAAAAAATCATCGCCCAGTACGTGAAAAAAAACATAATTTAATGGAACGATTTTATTCTGAGTTACCATTTGATTTGACCGGGGCCCAAAAACGCGTTATTGATGAAATTTTTGAAGATATGAAAAAATCTGTACCAATGATGCGCTTGGTCCAGGGTGACGTCGGCAGTGGCAAGACAATTGTTGCATTGGCTGCATCAATAAATATGGCAGAACGTGGTGCGCAAACAGTTTTGATGGCTCCGACTGATACATTGGCGCAACAGCATTTTGCAAAATTAAAACCATTGTGTGATAAAATTGGAATTATATGTGATGTTTTAACCGGTCGTGATAAGGGTCGTGATAGAAATGAAAAATTGATTTCATTAAAGTCTGGTCGTACAAAGTTGGTTGTTGGAACACATGCAGTATTTTCAGAAGATGTCGAATACAAAGATTTGGGATTGGTAATTGTTGACGAACAACACAGATTTGGTGTTGATCAACGCGAAGCAATTCGTAAAAAAGGCACTAATCCAGATATGTTGGCATTATC